>Ga0180300_10000208_pt1 | contig 24563 bp, 22 predicted proteins | sample GuaBasSediGuay15_FD_121798 | JGI IMG/M metagenome (GOLD analysis project Ga0180300, IMG submission 121798) | Subseafloor sediment microbial communities from Guaymas Basin, Gulf of California, Mexico - Guay15, Core 4569-2, 21-24 cm | ecosystem: Environmental > Aquatic > Marine > Hydrothermal...
AAGTGGAATATACGGTGCTGTGCTCTCAAGGAAGTTGAGGAGCATGAACGACCTGATAAAGATGGGCATATTTATAAGCATACTAACAATGTTCTTCACCCTTGGTAATGAACTCCTCACAGGGACAAAAACATTGAAACTTTTCTATCACATTGCAAGCGCCCTTGCAAATGGAGGAATCTCCATTGTTGTCCTTGTTGGTCTGCTGGTGCTGTTTGAGAGGATTTTTCACATATCCACAAACTTCACCTACCTTGAATTATCTAACCTCAACCATCCTCTTTTAAGAGACCTGTCAATAAAGGCACCTGGGACGTATCACCACAGTATTATGGTTGGAAACCTTGGAGAAGCAGCAGCAGAGGCAATAGGTGCAAATGATATGCTGGCAAGGGTTGGTGGGTACTTCCACGATATTGGTAAGATGGAGAGACCTGAATATTTTATTGAGAATCAGGAAGGTGGATTCAACCCCCATGATGAACTTCCTCCAAAGTTATCTGTTGCCATTCTTAAGTCCCACGTATCTGAAGGTGTTGAACTCGGGAAAAAACACCATCTGCCTGAACCTATTATTAAAATAATACTTGAGCACCATGGAACATCTCTGATTAAACCCTTCTTTGAAAAGGCCAGGGATATATATGATACTGTACAAGAGGAAGACTTCAGGTACGACGGACCAGTGCCATCCTCAAAGGAATCAGCCATCATAATGCTTGCAGACTCTGTTGAGGCTGCTGTAAAGAGCGTTGAAACTTCAGGGGAAGAAGAGGTAAGGAAGGTTGTTGAGAAAATCTTTGAAATAAAAATGAAGGAGAATCAACTTGACAATGCGGGGCTCTCCATCACTGAACTGAAAACAATTATGGATGTCTTTGTAAAGAGGCTTAAGGCTGCAAGGCACAAAAGGACAAGTTATCCAAGGGTGGAGTTGAAATAATGAAGAAAATCTATCTGAATGTTCTCCCTGAATATAAAGAGGAACTGGAAAAGAAGGCAAAAGAGGTGATGAAAGGAGAAGGCCTTGAAGGAGAGGTGAGCATCACACTTGTGGATGATACCTTCATGGAGAAACTGAATTTTGAATACAAAGGTAAAAAGGGAACAACAGATGTTATTGCATTCCCATTCAAAGAGGGAGAGGACAGTGAATTTTCTGGTAATCTCCTGGGCGATATATACATATCCATTGAGCAGGCATCAAGACAAAAGGTGGGTTCTTTGCTTGATGAATTGAAATTGCTTGTCGTTCACGGACTTCTCCACCTTGCGGGATACAATGATACAACCGATGAGGAGAGAAAAATCATGAGGAAAAAGGAGGCTGAGTATCTGTGATTATTCCTCTTGTGTCCATTGTTATACTTCTCTTCTTCTCATTCCTTTATTCATCCTCTGAAACCGCCTATTTTTCTCTCCATCCATACAAACTTGTTTACTACAGAACAAGGGGAAGAATATTTAAGAGACTTCTCCAGTCACCAAGAAGGCTTCTAATAACAATCCTTCTTGCAAATACAACCGTTAATGTGATTATATCCGCCCTATCTGAAAGGATTCTCAAGGAAAGACTTTCCTTCTTCCTTATCACTCTCTTAACAACCTACATCCTGCTCCTGTTTGGTGAATACATTCCAAAGGTTTTTGCAATCAATAAGAAGGAACGCATTATAAATCTTTTCACACCGCCCATGTATCTAACTTATACAATTGCCTATCCCTTCTCCTTCCTGTTCAGTTTCTTCCTGAGGTTCATTGACAGGGGCAAGAAGAGGGAAGAACATGTGCTTGAGGATATGCTTGAGATTGGATTAAAGGAAGGAGCACTCCAGGAGGTTGAATTCAAGTTCTCAGAGGCATTCATTACACTATCAAAGGAAAGGGCAAAAAACATAATGAGGCCAAGGACAGAGATATTCTTTGCCCAGGAAAATAAAACATGCGAAGAGGTTTTGAAGTCTGCACCCATTGGAATCAAAAGGATTCCTGTTTATAAAGACAATATTGACAATATAACCGGTATCCTTGAACTCAAATGCATATTTGGTGAGAAGGGAAGGATAAAGAAATTTGTAAAACCCGCTGTTTTTGTGAATGAAGAGACGGATGTGGTTGAATTGCTCCTTTTCTTCAAGAGAACAAAACACAAGGCTGTAATGGTTGTTGATGAATATGGAGGAATATCAGGGATTGTGGATATTGAAGATGTTGAAAGAATGTTCCTGAGAAGCCTGGGTGAGAAAGATCCGGATATAAAAAAGGTAGGAGAAGATGAATGGATTGTTGATGGAAGGGTTCCCATATACAAAATAAATGAACTTCTTCACTCTGATATTGAGGCGTCTGAATTCACAACCATATCAGGGCTCATACTCTACCACATAGGAAGAGTACCCTCTGAGGGTGAAAGATTCTCCTTCAAGGATATGATAATAACTGTAGAGCATGTGAAAGGACAGAGGATAGAAAAGTTAAGGATAAAGAAGAGGAAGACATGATAATACCATTAGTAATACTGCTTTTCATCATATTCTTCAACTCATCGGAGATTGCCTTTGTCTCCTCTAATAAACTCTCCCTTATGAAGGAGAAGGATAACGGCTCAATCCAGAGACTCACCTGGCGGTTGTACTCCACACCTGAAATATACTTTTCAACGGTCCTCGTGGGAATCAACCTCTCCCTTGTGATTTTTTCCGTATATATGGCAGAGAGAAACTCTGTGCTTGAAACAACCCTTCTCACAACCTTCATAGTCCTTATATTTGGAGAGATACTTCCAAAGGTCTTCACACTGAAAAAACCTGAAAAACTGGCGTATATCTTTTCACTCCCCCTTTATATCTTTTACTTCGTCTTTTATCCAATAATCTTCCTCGTAAAATATCCATCCTTCCTATTCTTAAAACTCATGAGGGTTGATGTTAAGGATAAAAACATAAGCCGTACTGAAATTGAGGTGGTTCTCAGGGAGAACCTTGTTAAGGGTGTGATGAAGAAGTCCGAATATGCAGTTCTGAGGAATGTTATATCCTTGAGTAAAAAGAATGTTGCCGATGTTATGATACCAAGGATTAATATTGTTTCATCCGACATCAAAGATGGAAGAAACGGCGTGATTGAAGCATTCAGGAAACACAGGTTCACAAGAATTCCAATATATAGAGAGAATATTGACAATATCCTTGGTATTGTTAATGTAAGAGAGGTTTTCCAATATCCTGACAAGGATATACAGATACTTATAAAACCCGTGAGATTTGTTCCTGAAGACAAAACCTGTGATGTTGTACTTTTTGAACTACTTTATGATGCAAACAAGGCAGCAATTGTGATTGATGAGTATGGTGGTACTGCAGGATTCATAACCCTTGATGACATTTTCACAAACCTTGTTGGTGAGGTGATTGACATAAAGAAGGAACTCTCAGGGGCATTCATACTCAAAGGTGATACAAGGATAAACGCTCTTGGAATAGAAGATGAGGAGGAGGATACGATTGCTGGATACATTATAAGGCATACAGGAAGGATACCCACAGAGGGAGAGGAGATAGATATTGGTGAGTTAAGGTTCAAGATACTTGATGCAACAGATAGGAAAATCAAAAAGGTGCAGGTGTCAAGGCTATGAGAAAAACAAGAAATATAATCTTCATTGTTTTTGGAAGTTTACTCACCTCAATTGGTTACGACCTTTTCCTCGTTCCACACAAGATTACACCTGGGGGTGTTGGTGGGATTGCCATTGTCCTTTACAACCTCTTTAAATTCCCATTCGGGCTTGGTTACGCGCTTCTCAATATTCCTATATTCATCCTTGGAATGAAAAATCTTGGGTTCAAGTTTGGAATGAAAACCATACTTTCAATAATTCTCATATTCCTCTTCTCCGACTTCATACACTACGTACTGAAGCCCCCCATTCTCACCCATGACCTTCTTCTCTCTTCCCTCTACGGTGCCCTTCTTCTTGGTGCGGGTATAGGATTTGTATTCAGGGGTGGAGGTTCTACTGGTGGAACCGACATACTGGGCAGAATTATGAATAAGTACACAGGCCTCTCCACAGGGGTTTCAATACTGATTGTTGACTCCATAGTAATAGCCATTGCAGGAACAACATTTAAGTCATTTGATATTGTTTTATTCAGTTACATAGCCCTCTTTGTTTCAAGCAAACTTGTGGATATGGTGCTTGAAGGCAGGGATTATGCAAGACAGGCAATCATTACAACCACAAAAGGGGATAAAGTTGTCGAGGCCATCACAAAAAGGCTTAACAGGGGTTCAACACTCATGAAGGGAATTGGTGGATATACAGGTATGGAAAGGGATGTTATTTTTACAGTAATCTCCATAAGGGAAACAGAGGCACTGAGAAATCTCGTCCAGGAGATTGATCCTGATGCCTTTGTGGTAATAACAACGGCACACGAGGTGCTTGGTAAAGGTTTCCGTCCAAGGGTATAAGTGTGCAGGGCACAGACAAAGGAATAATAATAAAAAATACACCATTCAGTGATACAAGCCTTATCTCCATGATTTACACAGAAAAGAATGGTCTATCTTCTTTCCTTGCAAAGGGAGGAAGAAGGCAGAAGAGTCAATTTAGAGGAAAACTTGAATCAGGTTTCCTTGTGTCCTTTGTTTACTACAGGGGTCATTCTGCTGAAATGGGGGTATTGAAGGAAGTGGAACCCATAGAAACATATCCTGAAATCCGTGAAAATATAACCCTTATGGATGGCATGTACTCCATTCTCTGGGTACTTGAACATAGCCCCACAGAGAAAAAAATTTTCATCCTTGCAAAAGAGATATTAAAGAGATTGAACACAGAAGGAAGGATTGAAATCCTTCCCTACTTCTTTATGAAATTCTTCAAGATAGAAGGAATATATCCCAATCTTTTTAGGTGCCATGTGTGTGGTGAAAAAAGTGTATCATGCTTCAGTACAAGGGCTGGTGGAACAATGTGCAGGAAGCATTGTACCCAGAACGACCTTCCCCTTGGTGAATGGTACAATCTATTAAAGCTCATAGTCAGGGGATATCTGCCTGAATTGAAAGATACAAATGAGAAAGGATTTAAGAATATGATGAAGGTGATAATTGAATATGGAGAGTTTCATTCAGGAGACTGGTTCCACCGCCTCAGAGAAATTCTTCCATCCTCAATAAGACCGTAGTATCTATGTATCATCCAGTCCCCAAGAACAACAAACAGTTTCTCTCCCTCCCTAAAAGTGTACTGTTCGTGTATATGCCCAATCACAACAACATCTGCACCTTCTCTGAATTTTCTATGTGCAAACTCAATATATTTCTTTATCCTTGGTTGTTTTCTGCTGGAAGAGATTCTGCTCAATCTTGAAACCATTCTGGCAATCTCAAATCCGATGTCTGGATGAATATGTCTGAATAGAAACCTGTTTATATCACTTTTAATAATCAGGGTTACTGGATTAAATCTCCCTGTCTCGTCCCCATGTGCAAATAGATAATTCACACTACCCAGGTTTATCATTTCCTCCTTCCTGTGAACAACAACACCTATTGAATTAAGAAAATCCCCATGCCAGAAATCATGGTTTCCTGTCCAGTAATGGATATCCTTGCCCTTATCTCTTAACTCTTTGAACAGAACATACATGGGAAAGAATGCCTTTGGTATCACATGGTTGTATTCATGGTAGAAATCAAAGATATCTCCAAGAAGGAAAAGGGCATCACAAGACTTCATCTGCTCCCTCACAAAAGAACCAAGTTCTGCCTGAAGCCCTGTTGACTCCTTCAGAGGAAAATGAGTATCAGATATAAGAAGAACCCTTCTATACCCCTTCACCTGCCATTTCCTTTATTACTTCTATTGCCTCAAAGAAATATTTATTTTTAAGGAGTTCAACAATTAGATTCAAATACCTATCACCTGTATCAAGGGGCACATCACCACTTTCAGATGCGTCAAAATCAAGAAGGTCCTCTTCCTTCTTCTCTTCTTCCTTTTTCTCTTTTTTAGATGAAAAGATTTCCTCAAAAGGGGACTTTGCCTCCATTATATCCTCCTCTCTTTATATCTGTTTATTGCCTCTTCAACCTCTATCAGGGAACTATCCATTGATAGTGCCTTTTCCCACATCTCAAGGGCTCTGTCAATGTTGCCCATCTTTTCATACACAAAACCCAGATTTGCAATAACCAGTGGGTTCTCCTCCACATTCCTTGCCTTCTCCATGAGTGCCAGTGCTTCTTCCTCCGCACCTTTATTGAAACTGATAACCCCCATTGTCAGGATTGCGTCCACATCATCTGGATTCTCATTCAGTATCTCCTCAAGTATCTCCCTTGCCTCTTCGTTCTCTCCACTTTTTGATAGAGCCATTGCAAGATTTATCAATATTTCTCTTTTTCTTCCTGCAAGTTCAATGGCCTTTCTGAACTTCTCTATTGCTGATGAAATGTCTCCTGCATAAAAATCAAGCACTCCCTCATCATTCAATCTCATCCCCTGACTCACTTTATCCTTCTCTTCCATCTCATTCAACCTTTCCCTCAACTCCTGAAGATATTCAGAAGCCCTTACTGAAAACTCCTCCATCTTTGCTGCCATGCTCTCAAGTTGTGTAGAAAATTCCTTGAACCCATCCCTCATACCTTCAAGCCCTTCCTTCAATGAGTTAGAAGAGGTTTCAAGGGAAGACCTGAGATTATCATCCATCCTGTTTATGCCCTCGTTGAGTGTCCCCACCCTAGAAGTAACTTCACCTGATACCTCTGTAATCTTTTTCATAAGAACATCAAAGAGTTCTAACAGCTTTTTCATATCAGCATCAAGGGACTCAAAGAATGGACTTACACTCTCCTTCAATTCGTTCATTGGCTGTCCAATCCTTTCAGGGATACTCCCTATAACCTCCTCAAATGCTTTTATACTCTCACGGATGGCATCTATCTTCTCAACAACCCTTTCCTTCAAATCACCACCATTCCTGTCCATTGTATTGATTATCTCCTCCCTGACAGAGGAAAGGGCTTCAACAAACCTGTTTCCAACCTCATTGATGGAATTCCCATAACCCCTAAGTTCAGGGATAATCTTCTCATCAATCACTGAATCTATCTTGCTGGTAACTGAATCAAAATCAACCTGAACACTTCCTACAAGTTCTGGTATCTTCTCAAGTTTCTCCCCAAGGTCTGAAATTCTCTGGGATGTCTCATGCTGTATGTTGTAAAGGTCGTCGTGAAGATTTATACTGATATTCTGGAGTGCTTTCTTGATTGGAAGAATCTCCCCAAGGAAGAGAAGATTGCAACTCTCCTCTTCACTGTTATAAAACTCACATTTCTCCTTCTGGCAATCAATCTCAATGATTTCATAAACACGCTTCTTTTCAACACTCCCATCCTCCTTCTTTACCTCCTCCTCTTTCAATGCAATTCCTGATAGATATGGACAAAAACCCATTTTTTACCTCCCTGGTAAAGGCTGTATCATTTTCCAACCCCCTTTATATCTATCTTCCTTAAAGGCCACCTCACCTGATTGTGTAAGTGATGTCCTTATCTCCCTCAACAACCGTTTCATTCCAAGTCTTGAGGCACATACCTCCATCATTTTCAAAACATCAGCATCCTTTTCAAGACCATTGAGAAGTTTCAAAGCTACAAGGTATCTTCCATTCTTAATCTCAAATCTGGCGGCCTCCCTCACCCTCTTTTCTTCTGGTAATTCTTTTAATACCTCTGAAATCAATTCCTCATCCCCAAGTTTCAGTGCATATTTGTACTTCTCCTCAAGGGACTCTGCATCCTTGATTCTTTCCCTGAGAATCTCCTCCTTCACTTCCTGGAGCACATTATAGTCAACATGTATATCCTTCCCGGCAAGATAGAGAAGTGCTCTATCCCTTTCATCCTGCTCAACAATGGACTCCCCTATCTCAAGCACCCTGTCCCAGTGTCCCATAACAGCGTAAATTTTTATCAGTTCCTTCCTGTACTCAACCCTGTCTGAGTATCGTATAAGTTCCTGTAAATAGGCAACCCTGTCATCATGGCCAAGCAGGGATAGACCTTTGAATGCCTCGTCGTAATTACCAATCTGTATATTGCAATCAATATAAAGCCTTGCAGATTCTGGGGAATCAACATCAAGCAACTCAAGGATTGTTCCTGCAGAATCAGGTGCCTTTCCATATATCTCCCTCAATTCCCTGACAACTTCGTCCTTCTTACCATAAATCTTTAATAGTTTTGCCTTCAAAAGCCTCAATGGTATAGGATACTCCTCACCAAAATATTCGTCAAGGAGTGTGATAATGTCCTTTGCAACACCTGGATAATTCTTCACAAGTTTTTCTACAAATTCAACTATAACCCTGTTTCTACGCTCCTCAAGTATTATCTTCAGAATATCCCTGTAATTTTCAGGTGTAACCTCAATTTTTTGCAAAAGCCCCATTATCTCAGTTACAACCTTCTGCCTCATTTCAGGAAAACCTTCATAAACCTGTATAAGCGCATTCATCACTTCGTTCAATTTCCCTTCTTGCTTGAGCAAATCTATCCTCAGTAGAATTGCATTGCTTTCAAGCGGGGTTCCTTCAGCAGATTTAAGTGATTCCATCACCGCCTCCCTGAGGGTCGGGTCAAATCTCACTGCCTTTTGAAGCAGTTCAAGACCACTGCCATCACCTCTGGAAAGCATAATCTGTCCAAGTCTATGATAGAGTGATGCCTCAATTGGTGCAATATCAATCAGTTTTTTGAAATCCTCAATAATTGCATCACCAATCCCTGGGTTCTTTTCGTATGCCATGTACAGGGCATTAGCAGCCTTACTTATCTCCCTCTCATCCCTGTAAAGTGAATGCAAGAGTAAATAAGTTTCTGAACTTACCTCCTGTTCCTTCATAAATGATTCAATGAGGTCAATTGCCTTCCTAACAAGGTTCCTGTCCTCTGCAACTGCAAGTGCAAGATACTTAACAAACTCCTGTTCCCTTCCAGTCTTCCCATATGCATTGGCAAGATTGAAGTAGAGGTCTCCCCTTTTCCCTCGTGGGAGTATATCCTCAGCCCTCTCACCGTACTTTATCACTTCTTCATAATATCCGTGTTCATTCAGGAGATTTAAAAGTATTGAATATATACCTGGAGACTTTCCAACTCTCTCAACAGAAGTAAGGAGGACAGTTACAAGTTCCCTTGTAATATCAGGAAACTTCTTTATGCTTGTCTGAATCACCTCCTCAGCCTTCTTAAACATGCGGAAGAGAATGAGAAGTTCAATCAATAGAAGGAAGTTCTCCTGTGATTCAGGATGATTCCTTATAGCCTTTATAATAAAACCAGCCCTGTTTGGGTCCTGCTTAACAGCCTTTATATAGAATTGTCTGGCATTTTCAAAATCTCCGTTAAGCGCATATGCCTCGGCAATAGCAAAGGGAAGGACAAATGGTGGAAATGCATCCGGTGGAAAAGACGCGTATGCTTTAAGGACATACGGGATATAATCAGGCTTAATCCTTATCCATGTATCAAGTTGCTTCATCAAATACGGGATTGCACCAGGTTCTTCTGACAGGATTCTATTCAGATTCTCTATTGAACGCTCTGGATCTGTCTTGAGATTTATTATATTCACAAGTATTGCCGATTTTGAATTCTCCGGATTGTTTTTGTAAATCTTGAGAAGAACCTCTTTTGCAAGTTCAATGCCCTCCGGGTAGTCAAGAACAGTTTCAATAGTTTCTATGGCCTCATCAAACTCTTTCTTGAAGGCAAGAAGTTCTCCCTTAAAGACAACCGCCTCAACAAGGTCAGGGTATTCACTAAGAACATCTTTCAGAGAACCAAGAATATCATCAACAGAGGAAGGAGAAATGGCAAATGCTTTTTTCAAAGTATCAACCGCAAGTTTTGGTTTCTCCAGTTTCATTAAAATGTCACATGCAATGAAAAGGGCATCTGGATTATCTGTAACCCTCTCAACAATTTCCACAATCTCCTGTACATTCAGAACATCTATATTCAACTCAAGAATCCTTTTAAGGGTTTTCAGTGTATCTTCGTATCTCTTCTCATCAAGGTAGGCATATGCCAACTTCTGTAATGCCTCAACACTATCGGGATTGGTTCTGACCAGTTCCTCATACTTCTTAATTGCTGCCTTGCCCCTGAATTTATTAAGCACCTGGAGTGCCTTCTCTTTATCACCAGTTTTTATATACAAATCACTCAAAAGATCCAGGGTTTCAGGAACCTTTTCAGAAAATTCTTCCAGTACCTCTATTGCATAGGGTGTAATTTGGGGGCTTCTCTCTGTGGCCTTTTTAAACTGCTCTATACCCCTCTCAAGGTTACCCCTTCTAATCAACAGTCTTCCAAGGGTTATCATTATATAAGGGTCACCAAAAAGATTTCTGTTAATCCTCTCAATTTCATTGTAGATTGTATCTTCTTCTTCTGGTGCCTTTTGTAGCAACTCCATAAATATTTCCATACTCTTTTTTGTATCCAGTGGTTCGTAACACAGACCTGTCATATAAAAATGCATTCTATCCCTTGGTGAAAGTTTCTCCTTTTCCCTGATATTTGAAAGAATGGCATTCTCCTTCTGTATAATCTCTGCAAGGTGTTCCCTATCCATGACTTCAACAATCTCCCAGACCCCATCAAAGTCCCTTGCCTCTGTTCTCTTCTCAACCAGATACTCTGCAAGTTCACGGGGTTTATTGGAACCATAGTAGAGGTCTTCAACCTCTTTTATAATATGCTCCTTTGTCTCCCTTGATATTCCCTCACCCTTCTTTGCCCAGATAATAACCTCTTTGAAATGCCCCATGGAACTGTACACATGCATGATCTCAAGAATAAGGGGAAGGTCTGATTCATCACCTGTTAAGGCACTTTGGAGAACCTCCAATGCCTTTTCAGGTTTCCCAGAAATAACCAGCCTTCTGGCCTTATCAATTACCTTCTCTTTACCACCAAATCCAAACATATTTTGAGTATATACAAGATTTCCTTGTAGTCAAGCAAAAAGATAATTAACCTCTTTCATTCACAATACCTTCTATTTCACTTTTCAAGGTTTCTATTGTAACGGGCTTCAATAATACCCTGACACCCCATTTTTTTAATTCCTTTAATTCTGGATGCATTGAATCCCCTGTAAAAACAATCACTCTTTTTTTCTGCTCATCATCCATGTCAAGGAATACCCTGTATCCTGACATATCAGGTAGAATCATATCAAGTATTATCACATTGTACCTTTCAGACTCAATCTTCTCCAGTGCTTCTTTCCCTGTATATGCACAATCCACCTTGTAACCCATACTTGATAATGCCTTTTCCAGCAATTTTACATTCTCTACCTCATCATCCACTATGAGTATTCCAGAAACCTTCTCCCTTTCTGAAACAGGGAATTCAATGAGAAAAGCAGGGTGTTTTGAATCCTCTTTATAAACAATTGAACCATTGTTCCATGTTATAAGCCTCTTTGCAATACCAAGCCCGAGCCCAAGTTTATCACCACTTGTGGAATAGAAGTGCTCAAAAATCTGAACAGCTTTTGAAGCGTCAATTGGAGAACCTGAGTTCTCAACAAGCACCCTGCCCTCCTCTTCTCCCCTATCCACTGTAATTCTCACCCACCCATCTGTTCCACTTGAGTATGCAAACTCAATCGCATTCTCAAGTAGTCTGAAGAAGGCTTCCTTTATCATCTCTGGTGAGGCATTGATTGAGAAATCCCTTTCAATCACATATGCCACGTCAACCATAGTATAGTATGGATGGGATTTCAAAAGAAGCAATGAGTCCTCAAGAATCCTGGATATTTGAATCTCTTTCTTTTCATCGTAATTTTTCAACATATTGGTATAGGCACAGAACTGGTCAACAACCCCTTTTATCCTTGTTACTGAAGAAATTATGTGTTCTGTATATTCCAGCAATTCCTTATCATTTGTCCGTTCTTTCAACAGTTCTGAAAATCCCATAACTGCCTGGAGTGGATTGTTTATCCTGTGTGATATACCTGCTATAACCTCTATCATCTCAACTATCCTTGAAAACTTGTACTGGGAGTAGTTTATACACATATCTGTCTCAGGATAAAAGCAAAGTATCAGGTTGTCTCCATCCATTAAGGGCTCAACCCTGTACTTAACCCTCCTGCCATCAATAACAACATCAATCACCTTAATATCACCCTTTTGGATATTTTCCACATCCTCTTTCTTCAACACTCCAAGAATCCTTCTGCCTTCATCATTCAAGGGTTTAATACCTTCCTCCGTATATTGAATAAGCCCTATTCTTAATCTATCTATCAAATCCTTCAAGTTTTCCATTATTCACCTCCATATTAAACGCAATCTTCTCTTCTGCCTCCTTATATTCCACTCCCTTTACAAAAGGAATGGATTGAAGAAGGTCTGTAATCTCTTTGATACCAGAATGTGAAACCCCCTCAACATTCAGTACAAATACACCTGTCTTCTCGTCCTGGAATTCTGAAAGCAATCTTAAAAAATTGCCCAATGCACGATTAATCCTTTTCTGCTCCTCAAGAACCATTAGAACCTCTTTCACCTGACTGTCCTTCCTTTTTTTAACCTCCTTGAAGGACTTTAAACCAATGGAGACAATCGGTACAAGGGACTCTATAAGCTTCTCAGGTTTGGGCGATATGTAGAATACATCAACAACCTTTGTTGAAACCCGATAAACATTCCCAATTGTGAGATTCAACACCCTGAATTTTCCAGCCCTGAGAACATGGTCAACAATTTCAGGGGTAAAATCACCTGAACGATAAAAGCGATTCCCATAATAAATACATATTCCTTTTGCATCTGTGTATTCAATCATCCTCTTCATGATGGTGTCAATAACCATGTCCAGGTTTCTCACTGTGGAAAATTCGGAAATTATATCCCTCTGCAATCTCTCCATCTTTTCAACAAATTTCAGGCGCTCATCCAAATCTTTGAATCTCTCAAGGAGTGAAGCAATCTCTGAGGGCATGCCATTGTAAGTATCCAGATATGGAGCCTTGCCCCTTAAAATCTCAAGCGACCTCAAAAAATACCTCTCCAGCATGAAAACCACCACCAGAATTAAGACAAACCCTGTTAGCATAAAAATCTCTGCAGGAATCCCAATCATTCCCTCATCTATCACCACAAGGAAACAGGAGATTCCAATAATAAAAAGCATTGACCAGACAAGAATTCTCAACAGCCTTGTTCCTTCCATATAATAATTATACATACTTTTCAAGGAGTTTTCCAGTGCAATTCTTCATCTCTGAAAAAAACTTAATTTTTATCCCATCATTGTTGTACTCTATGTTTCCACCATTCCGTTCAATAATCTCTCTGAAGAATACAAGATTTGCAGAATTTATATTGGACCTATCAAATGGGTCGTCAATAAGAAATTCCTGTTCCATTCCCCTTTTTAACTCCTGAACAGTGTTGGAATCAAGACCATCTATGATTATCTGAATCTCTGAATCAACACTGGAACATCTAACATTGAAATCAGATGCTTTCTCCTTCAGAGTCTCAAAAAGGACCCCAAGGGCAAGTTCTAAATCCTCACCATTGGCGTATATCCCAACACGTTCGTCCAGAACATAAACAGAAAATGCTCCATTCTCCAATCTCTTTAACATATCCCCAATATTAACCCAGCTCCTGTTTCCAAGGTCTTCCCTTGAAAGGGATATAAACATCTGAACAAGTTTCCCCAGCCTCTGTCCTTCCTGATTTATTCTCTTTGCATACTCCTTTACAACATCATCTGATAAATTCTCGGGGGACATCAGAATCTGGGACAGGCCAATTATCGGGGTTAATGGGTTTTTCAAATTGTGGGAGACCCCTGCAAAGAACCTCTCCTTCACCTCCTTCTGTGCCATCAATTCTGCAAGCATTATCTTGTCTGTTATCTCTACAAAAATTAAGGTTGTGTATTCAACCATCCTTCCCACCTCATCCCTCATGTTAAAACTGGATTTTGTGAGGGTGAATGTCTTACCATTACATTCAATAGTATCACCGTTCTTTTTATTCATTGTCTTTTTTATTAGTTCTTCTTTAAAAGGTAGTTGATTCAAAGCCCTGTTCTGATAAACAATATTTCCTTCCTTATCAAGGAGAAGTATAGGGTGGGGTATACTATCAATTATCCCATAGAGAAATTTTCGCGACTGCTCAATCCTTTCGTATAGCAATGCCATTTCAAGTATTGAGGAGGCACTCTTTGCAAACCCTTCAAGTATCTGGAGGTCATCCTCAGTATACACTCCATCCTTCTTGTTTACAAGTTCTATCACCCCTATAATCCTGTCCTTAATCCTTAATGGTGCAGTGAGTAAGGATTCTGTCTTGAACCCTGTTGCCCTGTCAAACTTGCTCTGGAAGTCCTTTCTCTCCTTAACCTTTGTTACTATCTGCCCTTCACCTGTCTGGGCAGTTTTACCGGCTATACCCTCACCTATCTTCAACCTCTTTCCCTTTAGTTCATCGGCCTTAGGACCGTTCACAATCTCAAAAACCAGTTCATCCCTTTCATTATCAAGCAGGAATATGGTTCCTGCTTCACTCTTGAGCAGGTCCTGTGCAAGGTCAAGTATCTGTTTCAGGGTGTCTCTAAAACTCTTAACCTGCATTCGTCTTCAGCCCCAGAAGTCTCTCAACTTTTTCCCAGAGTTTCTGTAAATCCACGGGCTTTGCAAGGAACTCAACATTCTCTGAAGATGTTATCCTCACGTCCTCTTCAAGATGTTTGTATGCTGTGCAGATGATAACGGGTGTATTGTATCCCTGCCTTCTTATGTCTTCCAGCACCTCAATACCGTGTTTGAATCCCATCTTTATATCCAGAATCAGAAGGTCGTAATTGTCCTTGTGGAACTTCTTCAATCCCTCAATTCCATTCTCCGCTTCATCTGTGTCAAACCCCTTCATCTTTAAAAATTCTGAGAAAAGATACCTTATGGAAGGTTCATCATCAACGATTAACACCTTCATAACACACCTCCTTATCCTTTACTTTTTTATACAAAGGGAGTTGCACAGTGAAAACAGTACCCTCTCCCCTTTTGCTTCTGACACTTATCATACCTCCATGGTTTTCAACAATCTTTTTGACGATAGAGAGTCCAAGCCCTGTTCCGTGTTTTTTGCTTGTATAAAACGGCTCAAAAATCCTGTTGATATCCTTTTCATCAATTCCACAACCATTATCACTTATGTTAACATAAACATTGCTCTCATCCCGTTTGAATGAAATTTTAACATATCCACCATCAGAAATGGCATCAAGCCCATTGGAGATAAGGTTCTCAAATACCCTCACCAGCCTCATCCTGTCTCCATTGATAACACATCCCCCAGTATTATCAAATATTACGCTGGCATTTTTTGAAGAAACTTTCTTCTTTATAGGCACTGATTCAACTATCTCCCTTATCAATTCACCAAGATTGACCTTTTCAATTTCAAGTGGTTTCTTCCTTGCAAAATCAAGGGTATCCTCAATTATTCTATCAATCATCTCCACACTTTTAAGAATTTTTTCTGTATAGTCATTTAAAACTTCTCCATTAAATTTCATCTTTATCAACTGGGTCATACCCCTTATTACTCCCAGTGGATTTCTTACCTCATGGGCTATATACGAAGCCATCTTGCCTATGTCTGCAAGCCTTCTTGAGTGTTCAAGTTCTTCTTCCATTCTTTTCAAATCTGTAACATCCCTCACAATGCCAATTATCAGGTCTTCTTTCTTTGATGAGGAGATAACCGTATCAACATATCTGTCCTTTATCCTTAAAAGAACATTTCCCCTCCTCTCTTCCATAATTTTTTTCAAAAGTTCCTCCTTTATTATCCCTTTGTCAAACATCCTCTTCATCTCAGGGTTTTCAAGCATAACCTCCCCTTGAGTATTGATAACAATGATACCGGCATTAACGGAGTTTATAATCCTTTCATAAAAATTCTTTAATTTTAAAATCTCTTCCCTCATCATTTTTTCTTTCTTTTCAATCTTCTTCCTCATCATATCTGCCCATGCTCCACTCATGAATGCAATCAGGAAAAGGAAGGGAAGCCTCAATAGATATGCAGGGTCATTGAACTGTTTTATCACACCAGTGGTATAACCAATCCACATATACAGGACTGCACTCAGAATGGCCACAGGAAAAGAAGATCTGAGACCAGAACTCATTGCAGCCATCACTATGGTAAGCAGGTAAACAATGAAGAAGTTCTGTTCAATTCCCCTTGAAAGATAAAGGGCAACTGAGACAAAGCCAATGTCAAACAGGAATAAGAGAAACATGAATTTTTCCTCTTCAAGGAACTTAAATATCCTGAACCTGATTATAAAATTGAAAATCACATATATCACAGCAATTCTGTAAGCAACAGCCATGTACTCAAATCTTGCAGTATTATACCCAATCAGGAACAATACCAGGAGAATCAGTATCCACCTTGAAACAACAAAGAAGTCAACCTCTCCCATTTCCCAGATTCTATTTCTCTTCATCTTACCCACTTCAACCTTTTCCATTTTTCACCTCCAGTATTCTATATAAAATTTTTATTCCAGAATTATTACACTGATTTTCAGAATGTTGTATGTATGTAAATGTAAAAACCCATTGATTGTTGTAAAAAAAGGTTGACAATTTTGATGAGATTGATAATATTAAATAATCATGAAGATTTTGATTGTTGATGATGACAGGAACATTGGGAAAATGTTGAAAGGGAGCCTTGAAAAGATCGGGCATGAGGCTTCTTATGTGGACAATGGTGAAGAGGCTCTGAAATTGCTAAAATCATCCAATTATGACCTTGTCCTGCTTGACATACTGATGCCTGATATGGATGGTATTCAGCTCCTTGGAAAGATAAGGCAAATAGACCCTGATAAGACTGTTGTGATGGTAACAGGGGTTAAAGAGTTTGAACTTGTAAGAAAATCTTTACAACTTGGTGCCTTTGATTATATTGTGAAACCCTTTGATCCAAACGACCTGGAATTCATGTTGAAAAGAGTAAAGGAAAGGCTAACCATACTGAAACTCAGAAGGGATTATCAGACATTCCTTGAGGAGAAGGTTTATCAGCAGACATTGAAGGTGAAGAGAATCTTCCTTGGTTCCATTGCCTCCCTCATAAAAACCATCGAGGCAAAAGACCCATATCACAAAGACCATTCAGAAAATGTGAGCAGGCTTTCTGTTAAGATAGGTAGAAGCATGGGCCTGTCAAAAAAAGAGCTTGATAACCTGTCGTATTCAGGTTTGCTCCATGATATAGGTAAGGTAGGCATCCCAGACAGGATACTGCTCAAGGCAGATAAACTCACACCTGAAGAGTACGAGGTTATAAAGAGACATCCTGCAATTGGTTATGAGATCCTCAAACCCCTTTTTGAAAATAAAAACATCCTTGACGGCGTTCTTTATCACCATGAGCGGTATGATGGAACTGGATTCCCTGAAGGTTTGAAAAAAGAGGAGATACCATTGTTCGGGAGAATCATAGGTGTTGCAGATGCCATAGAGGCAATGACTGCTGAACGACCATACAGAGCAAAACTTTCAAAGGAAGAGGTGATTGAAGAACTTGAAAGAAATGCAGGGAAACAGTTTGACCCGGATATTGCAAAAATCGGTATAAAAATCATGGAGGATGGAAATGGGTGAAAAGGGCAGGGTTTTAATTATAGACGATGACCCCAAAATACTTGAGTTGCTTTCAAAGGCATTGAAGGAAAATTATTCTGTTTTCCCTTCCCTCACAGGGAGTGGAGGGCTTGAAATCTTCAAAAATGAGATACTTGATGCTGCACTTGTTGATATAAAACTTCCTGACATAGATGGTCTTGATGTACTTGTGGAGATTAAGAAAACCCTTCCTGATTTCCCTGTTATAATCATAACAGGCCATGCCTCTATCCCACTTGCTGTAAGGGCTATGAAACTTGGTGCATTCTACTTTGTGAAAAAACCATTTGAACTTGAAGAAATAACAAGCCTGCTTGACAAGGCCATTGAACACAGCAGGCTTATCCGTGATTATAGACGTCTTCAGAACATAGCACTGGAGAAGTACAGTTTCTCGGGCATAATTGGAAGAAGCAAAAAAATGAAAGAGATATTTGAGATAATAAAACTTGTTGCATCCACTGATGTAACAGTCCTGATAGAGGGAGAAAGTGGCACTGGAAAGGAACTGGTTGCAAGAGCAATACATGTGAATTCACCGAGGAAGGATAAAAACTTTGTTCCAGTAAATTGCTCTGCCCTACCTGAGTCCCTGCTTGAATCAGAATTATTCGGATATAAGAAGGGAGCATTCACAGGTGCAGCAACATCAAAGCCAGGACTCTTTGAAGAGGCCGATGGTGGAACACTTTTTCTGGATGAGATTGGTTCAACAACACCTGCATTCCAGTCAAAACTCCTGCGTGTGCTCGAGGATGGAATGTTCTACCATCTGGGCTCAACAAAGCCTGTAAAGGTTGATGTAAGGATAATTACAGCCACAAATGTCTCCCTTGAAGAGGCTGTTCAGAAAAAACTCTTCAGGGAAGACCTTTTTTACAGGCTGAATGTTGTAAAGTTAAGACTTCCTCCATTAAGGGAGAGGAAAAACGACATCCCATTACTTGTCAACCACTTCCTTGAACACTATGCAAAAAAGCATAACAAGAATATCAAAGGGGTTTCTGAGAAGGCACTTGCCCTGCTTGTAAACTACCACTGGCCAGGGAATGTGAGGGAACTGGAGAATGTTATTGAAAGGGCGGTTATACTCACAACAACAGATACAATTGATGAACACCTGCTTCCTGACAAGATATACAAACCAGATATTACCACCACAGAGACAGAGATAATGAATTATGAAAAGGCAAAGGAAATCTTTGAGAGGAATTACCTCACAAACCTGCTGAGGCATACAAAGGGGAATGTAAGCCTTGCAGCAAAGATTGCAGGCCAGGCAAGGCAAAATCTATACATCAAATTCAAACAACTTGGAATAAACCCCAAGGACTTCACCTGAGATAACGGCTGAACCGCCTATGTATTTTCTCACTGAGGAAGGAATAGATGTTCTTATTACCAGCAACAACATACCCTGAAAGAACATCTCCACCACCATTTAAGTCGGTTATAATACCTCCTGCCTCTTTTACAAGCAAGGCACCAGCCCCCACATCCCATGGCTTGAGTCCAAACTGGGCAGTTCCATCAATCCTTCCAGCAGCAACATAAGCAAGGTCAAGTGCAGCAGCACCAAGCCATCTCACTGCATTAACATCCCCGACAAGTTCCTCAAGCAAGAGGATAAATTCCTTTTTCATCCTGTATGCAGGTGGGGGAAAGCCAAAGGAGAAAACCGCCCTTGAAGGATACCTCAACCCACTTACCTGTATTCTTCTTTTGTTGAGATATGCACCCCTCCCCTTCTCTGCATGAAACATCTCATCCCTGATGGGGTCATAGATAACTCCAAGAAGGATATTATCTCCATCAACAAGGGAAACAGAGATGCAAAAATAGGGTATGTGGTGGATAAAGTTGTTTGTTCCATCAAGGGGGTCAATCAAAAAGATTTTTTTCCCTGAAACATGGGCACCTTCCTCTGCCACTATTCCAGTGTCAGGAAAACTCTCCCTCAGCCTCTCAACGAGGAACTTTTCAGCAGCCCTGTCTGCCTCACTCACATAATCAAGGTTTCCCTTCTTTTCCACAGATAGAGACACTTTATGGTAATAATCAAGTAAAACCTTTCCCGCATCTCTAACTATTCCCTTTATATCCTCTATCATTCCTCCTCCGCCCTTGGATGCGCAAGTTTATAAACCTCCTTGAGTTTCTCCACAGTGAAATGAGTGTATATCTGAGTTGTTGAAAGGGAACTATGACCGAGCAGTTCCTGGACAGCCCTAAGGTCAGCACCCCTTGTGAGAAGATGCGTGGCAAAGGTATGGCGCAGGGTATGTGGAGACATTCTATTCAGGGATGCAACCTGTTGAATATAACGTTTAACAATTCTCTGTAAGTCCCTCTGTGTCAATCTTTTACCCGATTTACTTATGAATAAGGGTTTAACATCCGCCCATCTGATCTTCAGGTAGTCAATCAATGCCTCTTTAGCCCTGGATGGTATTGGAAGTACCCTCATCTTTCTTCTCTTTCCCAATACTGTGAGTTTTTCTGCCCTGATGTCTATATCATCCACATCAAGACTCACAAGTTCAGATGCCCTCAGTCCAGTTCCATACAGCAGTTCAAGTATTGCCCTGTTCCTCATCTCAAGCGGAGTCTTTGGCTCAATAGAATCAAACAGTTCTTCCATCTGTCTCTCACTGAGGAATGATGGGGATTTCTTCCTTCTCTTTGGGGATTTAATACCTGCTGCAGGATTTGATTTTACATACCCCATCCTTGTAAGGTATCTGAAGAACGTCCTGATTGAAGAACTCTTCCTTGCTATGGAATCAGGTGAGTATCCCCTGTTTATCATTGTTCCAAGGAATGACCTTATATGCAGGGGCTTCACCTGATTAAGATTATCAATGTCCATTTCCTTCAGGAAGGTTACAAACTGCTCAATATCCTTCTTATATGATTTCAAAGTGTGTGGAGATACATCCCTTGAGCTCAGATACTGAACAAAGCCTTCAATATAGGTTTTCATGTTTTCAGGTGTTTCTTCCTTGCAGCAGGGAACAATATGTTGTTAAGAATCAATCTGTAACCAGGTGAGTGTTTATGGAGTTCAAGGATGGTGGGTGGGTCACCAATGTAATGGGCATAATCTTCAGGGTCATGACCTCCAAGGAAGGAAAACGTTCCCTTGCCAAGGGTACCAAACAGATACTTCACCTCATCAGTGCCAGGCACATCTGCAAGAATAACTACTCCCGGCTTTATCCTGTCCCTTCTAAACCCAGTATCCTGCCCAAGAAATTCCTTTATAAACCTGGTGTGGTCCTGAACAAGGATCGTGGGAAGAAGGTCTCTTTTTGCATAAAACTCCTTCAAAACAAACCTTGTCTTCTCTCCCCTTATTGCCGCCTCACGGGTCACATCAACATCTGAATGTTCATAAACAGTTATCTGTGGTATTATATTAAAATTTGTAAAGGCAAAGGTTCTTGAAAAATCAACCTTTGACCTGTATGCAGGGTCTATTCCATCACCGTCAATCTGTTCAGGAACTATGTCCACATCAAGATACGCAAGGGCAATATCAAGGGTGATGGGTGCAGAGCACATGGCAAAAAGAAAACCTCCATTCTCCACATATTCTCTTATTCTCCTTGCAACATCGTGCTTCATCTGCCATACCTTTCTGTAACCAAGCCTCCTTGCCGTTTTCCTGTTAACCTCTTCAACCTTTTTATACCATGGTGTGTTCCTGTATGACAGATAGAACTTCCCGAACTGTCCAGTAAAATCCTCATGATGTAGGTGTAACCAATCATACTTTCTCAAATCCCCATTAAGAACCTCAGGATCCCATACCCTGTCATAGGGTATCTCTGCATATTCAAGGGCAAGGGTTACTGCATCGTCCCATGGTCCTTCAAACTCCGGTATGTAAACCGCAATCCTTGGTGCCTTTTCAAGAAGCACCCTCTCCATATTTCCTCTCTCTATTTCAGCATAAATATCATTAACCTGATCCTCTGAAATCTCCTCCCACCTTACACCCATGACATTTGCCCTTCTCTTTATGCCATCCAGTGAGGGAAGAAGAAAACTCCCACCACGATAGTTTAAAAGCCACTCTGCATCAAGCCCCTGTTCAAGAACCCAGTATGTAAGACCATATGCCTTCAGATGGTCAGTCTGTGTATGGTCCATGGGTATAAGAAGCCTTGAAAAAAGGAATAAAAGGATCATTTTACAGGGACTGCTGAGGAGAGTGAAACCGTTGTCTGGGTCCATTCAGGGTCAGGAAACTGGACATTACCATCCTCAGGGGATGTGTCCTGTGCATGGCTGTTCTCTCCCCCTGTGGTGAAAACCTCTATATAGATACTCTCAGGATTGCCAAGCCATTCAAGGGGGATGAAAACCTCCATGAAGTCAAGTGAACCATTGTAAATAAAGACATCCCTGCCAATATCTGTATAATTCCAGCTGCCATTGAAGGTTATAAACTGGGCGGAGGTAATTGAATCAACATTGTCAGCATGCCAGAAATAAACCACATAAGGTGGATAAATCCCACCCGTATAATCTACAAGCCTGTTCCAGGGGTCATTCCCTGCACCAGAACCATAAATTGAATCGGTGAATATGTAAATCCCATAACTCATTCCATAACCAGCAGAGGAATGGGCATTGAATCCAATGTAAAGCATTGAATCGCCCTTAACTGCCCATAGTGTATCAAGGTCAAGATTGGGTTCGGATATATCACCCACTTTATCAATGCCTGCAATCTCATCCATTGAAAAATCATTCACACCATCAAGGAGATGAGCCACCTGATTATTATTCCCATTTCCCGTGTCAGGTGGATTAAAGAAAAATCCAGGTTTCGGACATCCCCAGATAAGAAGGAGTATGGAAATCACAAAAAAAAGCCGTTTCATAGTCTTATCATAATAAATGAGAAAACAATGTCAAGTCAAAGTTTCCTAATTCTATTCCATCAGTATTGCCTTCAGGGTTCTGCTATATCCTCCTGCATTGAATTTGATAAAATAAACACCCGATGAAAGATTTCTTCCCGTATTATCTCTTCCATCCCAGATTGTTGTGTAGTATCCCGCCTTCTTATTCTCATCCACAAGGGTTACAATCTTCTCTCCCAGAAGATTATAAACAGTGATATTTACATTTAAATTTTCTGGTAACCCGTATCTGATTTCAGTGGTCACTGTAAATGGGTTAGGCTGGTTCTGTAAGACAAAGATGACCTCAGGGACGATTGACGTTGGTTTCTCTATTCCAGTCAATTCACCATTAAGGGCATACAATTTATCATCATTTGAACCAACCACAATCTCAAGTTTTCCATCCCCATCTATATCCCCAAGTGCAGGTGAAGACTCCACATCCCCACCAGTGAGATATGACCAGCTAAGGAAACAGGAATCCATATTCCCTGTGAGTGGTGAAAGCCCTGTATGGTAACCGTCGTGATGAAACATAGGCCATAGTGAGTCACCTGATTGCTGTGCAAATAAATCTGCACCTGAAAAAAGAAATCCTGCTCCCAAAACCACCATCAAGCAGGATTTGCTGATTTTGATTTTTTCATAATCATATCCTCCCTGTTTTGAAATGCAGTAAAAAATCAACAATCCAGTTCTTCAAATCAGGATTCAGCGCAAGGGGAGATTTCTTCCAGTTAAAGTCAATATTTATAGAATCACCTTCTTGAATGAAACGAAGCCTTCCATGATTTTCAAGCCACTTGTCCACCTCTCCCTTCTTCCCCTGAAAAATACTATATACTGGCTTACCAAGTAGTGCTGCCTCCCTGTTCATTGTGCCACCGCCACTGATAACAAGGTCTGCATCCTTGAGCATACTTATTCCGTCCACCTCCTTTTCAAGCACAATAACATTTTTATATCTCCCAAACTTCTTCATTATCTCTTTCCTCTGGCAACCTGTTCTTGGTACAACAATAACTGTTATGTCTTCTCTGGATGCAAATTCAGAGAGAAGGGAGTTTAAGATTTTTTCAGCCATTGGATTATGATAGTGTGCCATTGATGCAGGTGGCCTTACAACCACAATTTTTTCTCTGTCCAGGGATAACCCCTTTCCCCAATCAGGTGTATATTCGTGTTCCCATATGTACAGTTCTTCCTTCAACCCAGGGAAAACCCGAAATTTTCTTTGCCCTTTCAATAGGTCCTTAAAAACAAATGGCATCAGAATAATATTTGCAAAATATCTGAAAATAAAATCAGATATATGCTCATAATCGTACATGGTTACAACAGGTATCCCAAGAAGTCTTGCTGGAATAACCTGGGAACGGGAGCCATGCGCAAAGGCAATATCTATATTCTTATCCATAGCCCATATGAAAAGCCTGACCATCCTCAAACCAAGATGAAGTATCTTCAATATTCCTGACTTTCCAGGGTGTCTCCCGATAAGAAAATACCTGAAACCCTTCATATCAAGGAGACCCCTTGTATTCCCATAGTCCCTTGCTGTTATGAAAACCTGATGCCCCCTTCTTTCCAGTTCCTCTATTATAGGTTCCATTATCAGAACATGAGGGGCATTATCAATGTCTATCCATATCCTCATAATGCCATTTTAAAGCAAAGTTTATTTTTTGACAAGCCATTTTATCCCCTTGACTGAATCCCATGTGGGTTTAATATCAGGAAAAAAGGAGGTTACATTGAGTAGGTTAATTCCTGTCTTTTTGTTTTTTCCCTTGTTAATATCAACCCATCGGATTGAATTATTTGATGGAAGAACCCTGGAGTCCCCTGTTCTGAAAATAGAAGGGAAC
>Ga0180300_10000209_pt1 | contig 24552 bp, 39 predicted proteins | sample GuaBasSediGuay15_FD_121798 | JGI IMG/M metagenome (GOLD analysis project Ga0180300, IMG submission 121798) | Subseafloor sediment microbial communities from Guaymas Basin, Gulf of California, Mexico - Guay15, Core 4569-2, 21-24 cm | ecosystem: Environmental > Aquatic > Marine > Hydrothermal...
ATATATGATACATGTCACATGCATAGAGGGGTGAGGGGTGAGGAGTGAATGAGTGGGAAGCCTGAATATGTCGCCACGCTTCGTTATGAGAAAGTTAGGAGGGATGAGCTGTTTGCTAAGCTCTCATACATGAAGTATAAGTTTAGGCGTGAGCTTAAGGCATTATTAGGGAAGGTGCTTAAGGCGATAAATGAGGGTGTGGGGCATGTTGATCCTGAGGATGCCTGCATTGGCAAGGTATGGTATGTGAAGCAAGGTAATGTCATCTATGTTATTGGAGAGGTCATCATCTATGATCTATCGTGGCTTAGCAAGGATGACTTGGAGAGAGTTGAAAGAGCCATTTGGGGGACAGGGTGGAGGCTAGACTATTGGATTGTATCGTTCCCAGGAGAAACCACACTTGTGACAATTGACTTGAGGAAGAAAGTAGAGTTAAAGGAGTGAGATTGATGACTGAGTTAGAGGAGCTGAGGGAGAGGATCAAGAGGGCGCTTGAGAGAGAGGGCTTTGATGATCTTCTTCCTCATGTCTATGAGGATAAGGTTGTAGTGCAGCTAGCAACACACACGTACATTAATGAAGATCCACAGGTGATCACAAGGAGTGACCTCTATAGAATTATCGATGCTGTCTCCAGCGTGGTGGGAGGGATTGAGGATTGGCAACTGGTGTTCCACACACTCTACGATGACAACTTTAACCCCAATGGGGCAAACCTGGATCTAGTCCTCCTAAGGAGGAGGAGGGGCTAAAAGTGTGCAAATACATCCTTTTTCTCTACCCCACACAAGGGTCAGCGATGAAGTGGCAGGCCACCCCTAGCCCAGCCACCCTATCATCATCCCCATCACCAAGGATGTGGGGGGATATATAGCCTTAAAATAGAGATAAAAGTGGGGGTAGGCGTGTTAGAGTGTATGTATAGGCAGGCTAGGCAGGGTAGGGAGCCACTAAAGATCATTGGCATCATCGAGATTACTGTCAAAGATGGGAAAGGGCGAGTTAAGTATAGGATCATAAGGAGGAACCTGATCACAGATGCAGGCATCCAGTATATCGTTCAAGCATTAGCCGCTCAGGTGACTCTGGCAGCCTTCAAGTACATAGCGATTGGAACTGGAACAACATCACCCAGCGGGTCTGATACAGCGCTTGAGAGTGAGGTGGCAAGGCAGGAGGGCACCATAACCATAGAGTCCACCAACATCTCAAACGATACATTGCGAGTAGATGCATCTTTCACGTTTGAAGCCAGCTACAGCATCAGCGAGAGTGGCCTATTCAATGCGGCATCAGGGGGCACTATGCTGGCCAGGCAGACTTTCGATCCCATAAGCGTGGAGCCTGGCTTTACGCTTGATGTGACGTGGAGGATAATCGTTAGCAGATAAGAGCCATGTCCCAGGTAGTCACAATCTCTACTGATGTTTGGAGCACGCCCCCGCCTACGGGCAGAATAGTATTCTATAACCCGAATGATGGATATTTCTACATATTCTATCCACGTAACAGCGATGGCTACTTAGTCTATCGCTCCAGCAAGGATGGCATCGTCTGGAGCGCTGAGAAGCTCGCCTCACATGAGAAGCTTGGTGGCGCTGGAGGCTACCACGTATTTTTCGATGGCTCCAAGGTGATCATAGTCTATGCCACAGGCACGTACAGCACGACAAGTAGCACTAGTAGCAAGCTGTGGGTGAGGCATGGCATTCCCTCTAATGGAAACATAGTGTGGGAAGACCCCATACAGATCTACACGGCTGGTGGCTACTGGCAGATAGATATGTGTAAGACTCAGAACTATTACTTCCTCGCGTTTAGGGCCTTCTACACCTATTCAGCATACTACTACCTCCACCTCCTGGTATCCTCAGACGGTAAGGCGTGGAGCGAGATATGGTATTGGAACACGGGGAGCGGGTATGCATCTGGCATCGCCGTAGCTCCCCACCCGACACTCCCAGACACCGTGATACTTGTGGCAGCACGTAGGAACGACGCAAACCTGATATACGGTATATTTGATAGCACGGGCTTGCTGAAGACGGATTACTTTGGAAAGAAGGAGCAATTCAAATATTTAACACAGTTCACGCTAGTCACAGCAAATGGAAAGACGCACATCGTATATCCACCCAAGAATGCTGGAGGCCCCCTGAGGTGGCAGTACTTTGACGGGGCATGGTCATCGATTCAGACAATTGATACAGCCACCTGCTTGAGCCCCTCACTCGCTGCCGCTCCAGATGCCCTGCATGTGTTCTACGTAGTTGGCGATGAGATACGGCACAGGACTATGGATTACGACACCCTCACATGGAGTGACTATGAGCTGATAGCTGATGGTGAGGATACGCCACGACTTACGCAAACAATGCCCTACCCCACAGCCCTCATCCCCATCGCCTGGCGTGCAGGCTCTGCTAGGCCATATAGCCTGAGATTCACATTTATTGGAGCGCCACCACCAGGGGTAATAGGGCTTTCAGAGACTCTCCTCCTCTCTGACCAGGTATCGCTAGTGGCTCGCGCACCTCCACGCCTCACAGAGACTCTAGTGCTGAGTGATCAGCTAACGACTATCTACTCTCCACCGAGGCTCCCCTACGTGAGGGATCACATAGACGTGATAGAGGATGAGTATCATAACAGGCACGTAGTGCTGTGGAGGTGGCAGCTATCGCTGTGTGAGGACTGGAGTTCAAACTTTATAGAAATATCCGATCTAGTGGATGAACTCAGCAAGATAATCAACTCAATGTATTATGTCAAGGAGAGGGATGATGTCCTCTCCAGGGAGCACAACTTGTTTGTGAGGGCATGGAGGAAGCTGGTGGAGATAGATGGCATGCTAGTCCCAGATCTGCCAGAGTACAAGGAGTTAAAACAAGTTGTCGATGGGATGGAGGAGATAGGCTATGGCACGATATACTTTGCAGACTACCACAACAGGTTTGTGAGGGCCTGGGAACTGCAACTCAGGCTAAACGCTGAGATAGAGAAGATACCGCCACCAAAGCTTGTCATCATCCTGGATAGGGAGGATTGGCAGGGAGCATTAAAGTATGTGAAGGATGATGCAATCATAATTGTCGATCCCACCATCGACACAGTTACTAATACCGAGGTAAAGGAGCTTCTCGCGAGCTATAGGGTCAAGATAATGGTGGCTGTTGATACCCAGCCATACCACAAAGCGTATTGTGGAGCCTTCAAGGATATACTATACGCTGTGGACAACTTCACGGGCTACGCATCAGCGCCCTACGACTTCCTCCGCGACCACGATGCTCAGCACTTTGGAGCTACCGCTGCCCCCCACTACTATGATTACCTGACGCCCGCCTCGGATCACTCCCCTGAGGCCACGCCTTGGACAATAAACCCCGACTACTACCAGGCTTACAGGTATTATGGAAAGGGCGTGGCTGTTGAAGTCCCCTACGATGGCTTCTGGCAAACACTAGACTGGCTAGACAAGTTCCTGCGGTGGAAGCCCTGCCACTACCCCGAGACCTGGGAGCCCTCTAACGTGATATGCATATCACAGACCGTGACGGGCGCTCCAGAGTGGCATGAGCACCCAAGCCTGGTTGATGCACTAAAGGCATGGGCTGAAAAGTATGGATACAAGTTCCTAGATCTACGTACAAAGTGAGGAGTTCAAGAGCTGAGTAGTGCTTGCCTAATGACCCTATAGACATCTAACAGAGAATTGACCTCAATCCCGATGCTACTGATGTAAAGGGCATCACTACTATGTGCATGGATGGCCTTAACCACAGTCCTGATGTGAGGCATGTCATGCCTTGGGACTATCTGACCCTGGCTCTCCCCAGAAATCCTCCTCATCCCATGATCACTCACTATGATGAAGCTGTAGCCCCTTTCTCTACTCCTCTCCACGACTTGCCTAACCACCTCATCAAGCTCTATGAGTAGCCTCCTAATCACCCTCTCATTCCCAGTTATGTGTAACATCCTATCCACGACAGTTGTCACAGCTATGACGCTCCTACCCTGCCTGATGGCCTGCAATGTTGATCTCCTGATTCCGTTAAGCTCCCTCCAGGCCTCAAACCAGGTGAAGGGCAAGCCATACTGCACAGGCCTGAAATCTGTGTTCTTACAGACTGGGGGGATCACGACAGGGGCATTGATGACCACAAGGCCTGGGAACTCATCCCAGATGAACCTGACCCCAAGCTCATTTACCTTAATTAGCCTCCACACATCATCCCTCACCCTCTTCACATACAAGTTATACCACTCCAGATCCCTGCCAGAGAAGATCCTAACCCAGTTCCTAGGGCTAATAGCTACATCCAGCTCAATCCTCTTGCAGTAGTTCTCCCTGGCGATCCTGTTTAGGTTAGGCATGTACTGCCTGAAGTGCTGGAGCGCATTATCATAGCCCAAGCCATCAATCCCAAACACCAGTAGCTTGCTCATGTTCTCACGAATACCATGAACTCATCAAAGAAATATCTAAACTCTCTGTGACCCCTCACGGCAAACCTGGCATATAGCTCATCATCGTGGATGAACCCCATTTCCTCCACCCTAGACACCCAGTACATCCAGGGATGGATATTCACATGAGTAACATCATTATCCTCAGGGTCATGGCAGTATGGTGTCCTGATGAGGAGATACTTATCTGCCAGCCTGGTAAGCTCACGCAAGATGGTGTCCTCCAGGAAATCTGGTATGTGCTCCACAAGCTCGCTGGCGATCACCATGTAGAATGACCTATCACGAAAGGGTGTCTTACAGGCATCAGCCTGCAAGAAGTCCTCAAGACGCTCCAATACAGCTTTCCTCCTAGCATAATCAGAAATGTCAAAGCCAACTGCATGGACTCCCAGCTTCCTCAATTCATCGACTAAATAGGGGACTGCACAGCCAGCATCCAGCACAAGCCTTCCCTCCAAGCCGAATATTTCCGTTAATGCCCTAGCCACAAGGGGGAACCTGTGATCCCTCAAGTAGTCGTTATAATTACTCCTCCCACCCTTGAAATACTCCTCATTAAACAGCTCTCGGGGGTTGTACTCTGCCAGCAGTATGTTATATATCTTCATCTACTCCTCCTTGAAGGTTATCTGATAGAATATGTTTGAGTTTGGAGCAAGGTCACTCCACTCCAGGAGTACTGGTTCATCCTCATAACCCGTGATGTTACACGCATTATGCATTACAAAGCCCTGCTTGCTACAGAACAATGCCCCCAGGATTTTGCCAGAGTTGGGGAACCTCATCTTGATTATGCCCGAGGTGGAGTCAGAGTGCAGTAGCCAGCTCCTGGTGCTTATCCTCCTCCCTGGCGTGGGCTGTAGGATGTACTCATAGCCCTGCGTAGCCACAGCAATCTTGATTCCCGATGTTGTCCTCTCAGTCTTCAGCGTATCAACTAGCAGGACATCGCATAGCCTCTCATATATCTGATAGAGCTTATCTTCTAGCTGGCTCTTCACCTCACTCAGCTTAACATCAAACCTCTGTAGGATCTCGCTAAGCTTTACGTTAATGTCCCCAGTAACGCTATACAGCTTGGAGTAGTCTATGGCCTGGGTGAACTTCTCCCGTGCTGTAGCCTCACTTAGCTTAATATCAAACCTCTGTGAGACTTCTGCCAGCTTAGCATCGATTCCCGTAGCGATATCATATAACTTTGAGTAGTCTACAGCTTGGGTGATCTTCTCCCTTGCTGTGGCCTCACTCAGCCTAACATCAAACCTCTGGAGGATCTCAGCTAACTTGGCATCAATTCCCCCTGTAACATCGTACAGTTTGGAGTAGTCTATGGCCAGCGTAATCTTCTCCCTAGCAGGCTCAAAGATGTCGTAGATGTTCACAGGGTCACCATCCTTAATTGCCCTCTTGCCCTGGATGAACACATCCTGAGAGAAATAGCCAGTTCCTGCATGCACCTCCTTGATCCTGGCATCGGGGAAGCCAATGTTATATAACAAGTCCTTGTCTGGCTTGAGGCTCCTATGGATGAGGCCATCATAGGATACAGCGCCCTCATAATACAGTATGTCTAGGGCCTCTACGACACCCCTGCCCCAAGAGGATCTAATGACCCTGCCAGAGGTGGGCTTCTCAAGACCGTGCCACGACATGCCTGCACACCACCCCTATCAACTACTGCTAGTTATAGCATATAGCTGTTTCCTAACCTCAGCGATGGCAAGCCTCCTCTGTATGTAGTAGTCACTAACACCCAGCTTCCTCATAAGCTCCACAGCCCTACTCCTGTCAATCTTACCCCTCTCATAGGCCTCTGCGATGTCATCGGCAGCGCTCTTGATCTCGCTGAGAACCGGGTCATAGGCCTCTAGCTCTAGTTTGATGATGGCTTCAGGCCAGCCATACTGCTTGAGCACCTGCATGTACTCCCTGTCTGAGACCCTTGCGTACTGATAGAGCCTCTTAACCCTGTCAGCCTTGGCATCCCTCTCCCAGTATGTGCGCCTGGCCTTGACCTGGCTTAGGATGGCCTCCAGCTCTTCCTTCTCCATCTTTGCTGGAGCGATTAGCTTCTTGATCTGGCTCATGACCTCAGCCTCTGACGCATAGCCCCTCTCATAGAGGTAGAGCCACCTGTCGATGGCACTTTCAGCCTCACTCCTAACCCTCCTCACAGTCGCCCTAAGCTTCCTAATGGCTAAAGTCCCTATGATGGCCTCCAGAACCTCACTATCCTTGATGTACTTGCCAGCCTCCTTTTTGAACTCCTGTAGAGATATGGCCCCCTCCCTATAGGCAGCGATGAGTTCATCGAGATAGTCTTCCGCCAGCTTAGCCTCCCTCTCATGCTTGGCAGCCTCCATCATCAATGCTATCTCAAGCGGGTGGAATCCAACCTTGAACTCCACACCATCAACTGTCACCTTGAAGCCAGCCCTGAAGGTTGATTCAAGATCCTCCTTAGTCAGCATCCCCAGCTCATACTTGTCAAACAACCTATTCCTCCACAGAGTCCTCTCATCCACAACCACGTTAATGACCTCTGCCTTGGCTATGTTATCGATCCAGTCGGGGTGGTATCCCTCCATCTTGACAAGCTCCCTGTGCTTGTTGAAGTCAATGATGCCATACTTGACCATCCACCTTGTATCAATCCTTGTTGGCAACTCATACTGTAAAGCCATCATTATCTCCACATCTGACTTGCTGATGCCAGGCCTTGGGAAGGGTCTATAGTCGTGCCATATCACGAATTTCTTGAACTCCTCTGCATTGATTATGCCCCTGAAGAATGCCTTTCTCAAGTTCTCAAAGGATGGTAGCCTCCAATGCGCCTCCCAGTAGGCAGAGGCCCAATATGGATGGTAATTCTGCATCTGCATTGCCACAAAGAAGTCCTGGGGAGTGATTATCTCGCGCACCACGAAAGTGATTAGATCGCTAGGCGATGGTAGCTTGGTCTCTGCAAGTAGCTTCGCATTTAATACTTCGCTGGTGTATCTGTGCTTAGTCATCTCAGCCTTGAACCACTCATCCACGTTAGTGATGCCGGCAGCCTGCCGCAAGCCTCCTATGTAGTTCTTGAAGTCTGCCAGGCTAATCTCTATCTCCCTCTCTGGCAAGGCCATCCTGATGGCTGTATCGCTAAGATTACCATAGTTCTTCAGCCTATAGTAGACATCCACCAGCTCCTCAGGACTCAGCACCCTCCTGCTAGTCTCGATGAAGGCTTTGACCAGCTCATCGCTGTAGCCATAGAGCTGAAATAGAGTCCTAACCCCCTCCTCTGGGACAATGCCCCAGTAGTAGAACCTCAGCATGTCCTCCTCCTCTGGCAATCTAGTCCTATAGTTGTAGTTGAACCATAGTGACATTGCTGGCAATACGGTGGCCTGGAATACTGACCACAGCAATGGCATTATCCAGCACTCAGCATTGAATATGCTACTCAAGATATTTGATAGGGTTCTAAGCCTCACGCTAGCCTTGGTTCCCATGACTTGCACCTCAGTCTGGATCACATCTGTGATTATGGCCATGCCCAATCCTCCCAAGATCCAGGGGACGCTGATGCTGAGAAGAGTGTTCAAGACTGTGGAGGGATCTGGCGGTGGTGTTCCAGGCCTAAACCAATCCTTGAAGCCTCCCAAGGCCTTGACGTATCCTGATATGAGGGTCTGGAACGCACCCTTGGCAGCGGCCTCCAAGCCCTCAATAACCCCCTCTACCCACTTCTTGACTGGCTCTACCACATTCTTCTGTATGAATGCCATGAACTGGTCGAAAATGTTGGCTAGGAAGGCTAACAAGCCCTCAATCGTGAATAGCCGAGAAACGCTAGTTAAGGTCTCGTACATGCCACCCAAGATCTCCCAGATTTTAGTTAATGGATTAACGAATCCCTGCAAAACCAGTTGGACACTATCGAGACCCTGCTTGAGCTTGCCGTATAGATCCCTGAAGAACACCATCGTTTGCTCAAACCCCTTCTGGAACGCAGCTATAGCGCCTGAGACGTAGCCCCATAGCTGTTGCCCGAGGTTGGATAGGAAGGTGGTGAAACTCACGAATGCAGATGTGATGGAGTTGTAGATCTGGCTAAAGAATGCAGTTATGCTGGTGAACACTCCCTGGATTGCCCCAGTTATTGAGTTCCAAACCTGAGTCAGCATGCTACCTAGGGCTGATATGTTACTAACCAATGCATTATAGATCTGGCTTACAAATGCCGAGATGGTGTTAGCCACTCCCTGCACAGCACCAACAATTGCGTTCCAAGCTTGCTGTAACAAGCTACTGACAGTAGCAAACCCGCTAGCCAAGGCGCTTGATAGAGCACTATAGACATGGCTTAAGAAGCCCGTGACACTATTAACGACTCCCATGATGGAGGATTTAATGTCCTCCCAGACACGGCCTAGGAAATCGCTTAGCCCTGAGACTGCCGAGAGGAGTGACTCGCCAATGCTGGATAGGCTGGCAGCAAGGCTGGCAAAGAATCCAGAGACTACATCGCCTAGGCTAGCGATACTGCCTAACACGCTAGTGAAGTTAGCTGTGAGCATCTCGCTTATGCCAGCCAGCGTGGAGGAAATGCCCCCTATCAAGCTTGAGAGAGTGCCACTCAATGCCTCCAGGCTATCTGAGATGAAGTCTGTTATCTGATTCCTAATCGTTACCAGGAACCCCCAAACCGCATCCTCTAGTGCTGAGAAGGCCGCTGAGGCTTGCTCCCACAGCCAGGAGATTAATTGGCCTAGGGGATCTGTTATGCCTCCAACCCTCCAGTCAGTAATCTCAAGATCCTCTAGCTTTAGGTCAAACTCATCCAAAAGAATCTGGGTATCCTTAACCTGGATTACTACCTCCACGCTCATCCCGCTGCACTTCTGATGTAATTCCTATTCTGGATGTAGTGGTCTATGACTCGCTGAATCCAAGCCCTGGCGTCATCCCCCTCTGTGATGAATAAGTGCGCTACTGGTGACACGTAATCCTTATCCCTGATCCTGTATGCCACTATATATACTGGTGGCTGCCTATAGCCCCTAACTGTGTTCACCTCCACTATCTCAAATGTCACAGTATCTTTGTAGAACTTGTCTCCAGGCTTCAGCCTCCTAGGGGGTAGCCTCTCTTCCCTCCTCTCCTCTGACACGGGTTATCACCCCCTCCTCCTAAGCTTATACAGCTTCTTGACCACCTTAGCGATCTTCACCGCATAGTCATAGAACACACAGTTGTGGTTCTGCCCCACAGCCTCAAAGCTCATCTCGATGCACAGGTTGATTAACTCATTGACAAGTTGGGTGGCCTCATCAGCCATTGGAGAGGGCTGGGGAGTCACAACCCTAATCTGGGGTCTCTCCTCCTCAGCCTCACTAGCCCTGCTAGTCTTCTTAGACTTCTTACCTGCCATTATATTTCACCCTCTCTATATAGCTTGAGGAGAGGCTATAAATGTATTAAGTTTGCCAACTCCTCCAGGATCTCCCTGTCAAGCCCCATCCTCTCATACTTCCTTATCACATCATCCTTTGTGAGCATTGCCCTGTACTGCTTATACTTCCTGCTACTCTCATGGTATAAGTATGCAAGCTCATTGAGAAAGGCTATGTACATCGCCACCCTTATCGCATCAACCCCCCTCCTGTAGAGAATCGCCTTAGCCCTCCTGATGAGGCCTGAGAGCCTGATCTGGTGGTAGCCGCCCCCCATGTGTAGCTGATCCAGCTTCTGCAAGAAGAATACACCCTGCCATGTTGGCTCAGTCCTATCCTGGAACTCCTTGATCTTGCTGTCCAAGAACTCCTCCACCTCCTCTGTCCATATTGTCTCCCCATCCCCCTCCTCATCCACCCATCTTGCATAATCCCAGGAGTCCATATCCCAGTTGCACTCATAGGCGTTAATGGTCTCCACATCCACTAATGACAGCCAGTCATCAGCTAGGCGCATAGTATATTTATCCTCCTCACCCCAGACAGTCCCATCCCAGATCCCAAAGCCCCAGTACGACTGGTTAAGCACCTTGCCCTCCACCTTTGCTATGACCCTCCCAATGTTCTCAAAGTAGTGCTGTGCTAACCCCCTCCCCACCAGGATCTCCTTTAGCGTATCCAAGTAATCCATGAGGGTCTTGGCCCTGTGCTTATAGCTTGTCGTGACCCTATCTGTGGCCTTGTAAGTTAGTTCCCAGGCTAGCCTCTCCAGATTCTTGGGACTGACAGCCTCTGGATCTACGATTGCCTCACCGTACTTGCTCACGCCATACTTAGCCTTCTCTATCTTCTCAAAGCCTTGCTGAAACAACCCTGTGGTGAAGTCTAGGAAGTTGATGGGGTTCCACTCAAACTGGCTATAATCGAGGTGAAGGTTGAAGTTAAGGTATATATCCATTAGCAATCTATATAGTGATTCAAAACCAATCCTGAAGTCTATGAAGTCCTTGAGTTGTGAGAATCTATGGGAGACTGATACGGCTGCCTCTGGCGTAGCGGTCTTCTCTACATACTTTTTCTTTCTCTCAAGCCCCCTCTGGCTCCCAAATGGATCGTAGAGCCTCATGCTAGCCCCCACCCAGCTTCCTGGCAAACTTGCTATAGACAATCCTGTAGTCCCACCTCCTAGCGTGCTCCCTCAGCTTAGCACGCCTATCCTCATAATCCGATTTATAATTCTTGTAGATGTCAATGGCTCTCTCCATAGCATCTGCCAGATCCTGAGGGTCATACATGTGCATCCAGAAGTATTGCTCTGCCGATGTCTTCCAGAACTCCTCATCTATATAGTCAAACGTGATGTTTGCCTCCTTAAGGCTGAATTCAGAGAGTGGGGGGAACCAGCAATGGACTACTGGAGTCCCCACAGCCATGCTCTCAAGGACTGGGACTCCAAAGCCTTCACACACAGAGGGGAAGACCATGTAATCGCAAGCTGCTATCAATGCCAGCACCTCATAGTGAGGTCTCTGCCCAAACTGGCTGGTAATGTAGACGTTAGGCCTCTCAAAGAGCTTTGGTCTCCTAAGCTCTGTGTGCATCAATAGCACAAAGTCATCACCCCTCCTCTCATTCAGGATGTCCACAGCCTTCATCAGCCTATCTAGCTGCTTTCGGTGGTCATCCCTGCCAACATAGCAGAACACTACCCTATCCTTGAAATCCGTCTTGATCTTCCTCCTGGCAAACCCCGCTAGCCTCACAGCTCGCTCAACCTCATCCAGGTCAATAGCATGGTGAACGACATCCACAACCTTGTAACCAACCTTCTCAAGGCACTCCTTGGTGAAGTAGCTATTAGCTGTGTACTCCACATACTTGGTTCCAGTAGCCTGCACAAGGGTGGGATATGGTATCCCCTCGATCGTGGCGTAGGCCACCACCCTCCCATCAGCCTTCTCCTTGGCAAAGATGAATGCTGGAGCCTGTGGATTCACCCAGGTGGGGTTCATTATGAAAAACCACATGTAGGAGTCCGCAAGGCCGTGTAGCACGTCGTAGACGCTGATGAATGATCTATACATGACTGAGTGGCCATCCATGCTAAGCCTCTTCTCCACCAGCCTGGCTTGGACATGGATGCTAGTGGCCGTGGGGACACTAAATGCTATCCGCATACATGAGGAAGAGGAGAGAGGGTAAAAAAAGTATTACACGTTAATTCAGGCCTATACCTTACTGGCCAGTCTAGTAGGCAGGCACGTAGCCAATCATTATCTTAATGACCTCATCGATCAGAGTGGGGTCTAAGCCCCTGGCAGTCCAAGTGGCCTTAATTACACTTATCTCGCTCTCAAGGGTCTTGCCAGAGTGTCTAGTCATAGCCCTATATATCTGCCTAGCCACGTTCAAATACCAGGGCATGTGAATCACAGGCACACCTATCTCATTGAGCCTCTCCTTTACTGCCTCCTCGAAACCCACTAAGTTAGCGAACTGCTCCTGCACCTGCTCAGTCGCTATCTCCTGAACCTGGGAAAACCTGTTCCTTATAGTGTCTGGGTCATACTTCCCTGTCCATCTCTTAAACCTCCTCAGGTAACCCCTGTAGGGCATGCTTTACTCACCCCGATTTGTTTTCAGTAACAAGTCTCTTTTATAGATGCACAATATAAGGGGGGTAGGGTATATATACCTAAGATATTAAGTAGGGTAGGGGTAGGGGAGTGGAGCAAATTACTCCTGGAATTGAAGAGGTGGATGAGGAGAAGAGGGAAAAGATACTCGCAGAGTTGGAGAGACAGCACAGAAGGTTTAGGGCTCTACAGGTATTGAGGCAGGCAACACGATACGTGGAAGGCTACCTCAGAGATTATAGGCTTAACATTGAGGCTGATTACCGTGCTGTAAATCCCTGGATCAAGATTACTGTGGTTTTGAGTGAGGAAGAGTAAGATAGCTTTATAATGCAAGCCTGGGATTCTTGAAATATGGCTGAGGGGGATACCATCATCACGGATCAGTCCAAGTTACATTCTAAAGAGCTATATAAAAATCTATTGCGGGCAAGTAGATTTGATAGTATTGTAGTATCTATAAGAATGAGCAAGAAGCTATATAACGCTTTAAAGAAGATGGCTGAGATACATAGTATCTCGCTCAATCGCCTAATCAACCTGGCATGCATAGGCTTAGTGGTTGGTAGCAAGGTGGAGTTACCAAGGGAGAAGCCCATCGCTCCCCCAATTGTCGTGTATATCCAGGAGCCACAGAAGAGATCGAGCGAGAAGGTCAGGGCTAAGGCAAGGGTCATCAAGACTAAGATCAATATAGCCTTGGAAAAGGTAGAATCCCTATTGTCTGACTATGATAAACTCCTAAAGTACAAGGATAGGCTGAGGGGGAGGATGGACTACTGGAACTATCTTTCTCGCATCAAGAGCCAACTTAGGAATGCTACTAAAGAGCTGGAGGTCTTGCTGGATGAGGCTATAAAGCATGATGTGGGGGAGGAGGAGGTAAAGAGGCTGGAGGAGTACTTAACAGCGGTCTACAGGGCTTTAGGAGAGGAAGCTATCTAGACTCCTCCACTTATCATTTATTTTATACACAACATGTTTCTCAGTCATCTTGTCATAGTCATCTATGCGCCTGGCTAGCCAGAGGTTAAGACTCTGGATGTATAGGATCAGGAGGAATGTGGCTCCAGTAACATCCATTATCCTCCTCATCCTCTCATACTTCCACTTCTCTATGTAGATGTCCCTGGCTGTGCGCCTCCTCTTGACCTCAGCCAGTATGACCTTCCCCTTCCTGATGCCAATTACATCAACAAAATAGCTCTTGCCACTTCTCGGCAGTCTAGTAGCCCAAAACCCCTGTTTCCTTAACTGCTTAATCAATAGCGTCTCTGCATACTTCCCCCTCCTGTAACTCAAGTAACTCCTCATAACTCCTCAGCCTCCTCAGGCTTGATGGGGATGATCAAGAGGAGGTGTTCTGCATACTTCTTTGGGATGTAGCCAAAGACTACATGATCCTCCCATGTCACCACCTTCTCTCCCTTCCTCCTCTTGAGCCTCCTCTTGTAGGGCTTTGTAAGAAAGGCCTCTCGCTCCCTGCCATTCCACCTTATCACTATCCTCCTCATCAGTCTATATATATGCTGGCTAGATATTTATCGCTTCCCCCCTCTATGTGCTTATATATAAAAGAGATAATGAATAAGTGTATTACGTGGGTAATCCATTAATATCATCCCATCGCCACTACCATGATCTGGCATGTCTGACTTGCTACAGAGGAGAAAGAGGGAGTCCACCAAGATAATCAGCTTCCACATACCACCCCACCTCTTGAAGATGATTGATGAGCTTGTGGAACAAGGGGTTTTCACCAATCGTAGCGCAGCAATAAGATACTTCCTGGCAAAGGGACTTGCAGAGTGGCAACAGATCATGCAGAGTAGAGCTAAGATGGTGGTTGGCTACAGGTGAACCCTCTTTTTTTCAACTGTGTTAGGAAGCCTAGGCATATAGGGTGTATCATAGAGATTCCTAACACTAAATGGAAAAAGAGTGGAGAAAGGGGCTAGCGTGGGGCTGATACACATGTGAGCAATAGACCCTTGAGGCCACAATAGGCCACGTAATCCTGATGCTTTAGAAGCTCCAACAAGCCCTTAGCTACGCCTATCAGGTCATCCATGTATTGCCTAGATATGCCTGGCTCCAAGCCCATGATCACTTGCTCACGCTGGAGCTTAGTCCCTAGCATGAGAGCCAATAGGGCTACTAAACATCTATCCACCCCATTCTCTGCGATGACTCTCCTAAAGCTATCTAGTCTCCCCATCCTAGCTAAATACGATGTTACCCTAACAATGAAGCTCGCAAACTCGATAAGGGTCACGTTAGGAACGACAAAGTTCTCCTCATCTATGCGATACAAGACCCCAGCCTCCTCCAAATCCTCTATAATCGCCTTAATCCTCTCTAACAGCTCCTTATCCACCACCTCCATTTACCCCACCTTAGCCATCGTTATCATTTGAGCCACAACCATCTTAGTGGCATCGTTCAAGGCCATCTTGTTCTTCTTATCCTGTTTCTTCTTGTATTGAATGGCTGCCATCACGATTGTACTTGTCTCCACACCCAACCTCTTCTTGATATCCTCACAGTTCTTGACAACCCAATTCAAGTTATAATCGCTGGGATTCTCTTTGAACTGTCCAATGCTAGAGCTTAACTTGAAGATATACCATGCCAACTTGCCAACATCCTCCACATTAGTGTGGTGCTGCCTGTTTGCACTCTGCCAGTAGCTCCATGCCCGTATCAAGACCTTCCATATTGCGGTCTTCTCCCTCTCTGCCTGAGATTTGATTTGTTCATGTATTTCCCTTGGAATTCTCACCCACTTCCAGACTATCTTTCCATCCACCATGTCTCTCAGCCATATATATGGGCTCTCCCCACTTATTTAAGGTTTACGTCTATACGTATTGGTGTTTACATGCTGGGTGAGAGGTAGTAGATGATCTGTCCCAGGGCAAAGCCAGTTAGGAACTCCAACAGATCTCTATACGTCTCCTCTAGAGGCTCCTCCTCCAGCATCTCATATAGAAAGAATGAGATGAATAATGTAAGGCTGGCTAGGGGTTGGGGCTTGGCTAGGAATCCCCCAGTTACACCGAGGAGTATGTGTAGATAGTCTGTCCAATGCCTAAGCCAAGCATAAATCCGCATCCTAATCTTTCGCCTAATCTCTTGCAGTTTTGGCATAGTAGTAGGTGGCCACCGATCCTAACAATGCTGCTAGGATCATCTTGTAGATGTCATAGGCCCACTCTGCTGGAGCCTTATCCATCGCCACCAGGAGAGTGATGCATACCACGATGCTCACTACTATGCCTGCTACCAGGATACGTATCTTAGGCATCCACCCCCACCATCTTCACTCCCCACTCTCTTAAATACTCAAGCACAAACTTAGCTGGATTAACTAATCCATACTTATTACTGCCAGCAAATACCAATCCCGCAAAAGCCCCTGAATCCGTCACTACAAAGCTACCAGAGTCACCAGGCTGGCAGAATGACCCTTCCAACCCCTCTATCAATAGTTGTTCCTCATACCATGCCACACCCCTTGAATAGTATACATAGCCAGAGTAGTGTGTATCAACCACCTTGCCTAGAGTAACACCTGATGACCTGCCACTCTTCCAGACATGTGTCCCTTCCTTGACTAGTGTCCATCCATTAACTGGCTCTAAGCCTAGGATCTCAAACTTTACCTCCCTCTTAGCGCTGGCTATAGCCAGATCTACATGGTTCACCCCTGGCTTTGCGAGTCCTATGGTCTTCTTTAGCGTGTGCAGGAAGTTCCTATAGGGACATGAGTAGTATTCAAACTGGATGGGAACCCATCGCAGAAGGTGTCCTGCGATGTACTTTTGATCATGGGGATCATAGCCATGCCTCCTCAAGTCGTAGGAACCTGGCTGGAGGATCTCATCTCCTATCTTCCCCTTGTTCTCCCATGCTAGGACATGGTTATTTGATATTATAACGATGTGACCATCGATGACTCCAAACCAGCCTAGCGTGCCAGCGGTTATCCTGTAGTGGCCTATCGAGATGCCAGCCACCAGGGGGTCAAAGAAATTTGTCCTATCTATCGCCCTGGCTTCATCATCCCCCCCACTCCCCTCTAGTGCCCTTAGCTTGCCTATCTCCCTGAATTCAATTTGGAAGCCAGATAGTGCCTCTGGGATGCTAAGCTTCCTTAGCTGTGCTGTATCCTCTGTATAGATTATTATCTTACCATCCTCCACACGCCTTGAGAAGCCGATGACCCCCCTCTTCCTATTCTTCCTGACAAACTCTCTCAGTATCTCCATTTGTTTCAAGTCAAGCGTGTGCATACACTAGATAGTGAGGTGCAAGATATAAAATTAAAGTGGTGGAAAAGGGCTAGTACAAGGCCTGTATTGCCTCCCGTAACTTCTTTTCTAGCTCAAGCTTCCTCTTAACCACAGTCCTTAGCCTAGACTCCAGGTTTCTCACAACCCTCCTTGTCTCTATGCCTTGGATGTACTCAGGTGGAATCTGCTTACCCAGGTAGATGCTCCTTGTCCTATTGCCATCCTTGACGTGGAGATACCAATACCAATAGCGATTACCCACCTTGTTCTTAACCCACTTGTAGACTAGAGAGCCCTTAATCGGTGAGGCTCTCTTTAGAGCCTCATTTATCTTGTTTAACAGGGCTTGCTCCTCCCTCACAAGGGATATGTACTCCTCCTTTAAGATGGCCAACCCCCTCATCAGCTCCCTCTCCAGGATCTCAATCTCCTCCAACCCCCCTGCCATGTCTCTCATCCATATATATGGTGGTGTTAGGGGTATAAAAGCATTGTGCTTAGGGGGAGTCTTCCTAACACGGTAAGCATTATATCTCTCTCCACGAATCACTATTGAGGAGATATGAGTAGGTTTGGGTTAGCTGTGCTATTAGCTGGCATAGCGCTTAGCGCTACTGGCATTGGGACAATGCTAGTGGGGGTCACTATTAACTCAGATCCAATGATATTCTTTGGTGGCTTAATATTTGCAGTAGGGGCAGGGTTTGTAGTGTGTGCCTTCTACGTGTTGATTAGGGGCATCTATGCAAAGTTGAAAGAGCTGGCTGAAGCCTCCAGGTTCATGGCTAAGATCCTAGAGAGATTCCAAGCTAGCGAGAAGGGGGCTTGAGGCCTTGAGGCATAAGATCCTGATTTTTTTGTCTGTGGCACTAGTGGCTTCTGGCATGGCCATCCTCCAGTTTAGCTGGTGGTTCTCCTGGTTCCTTGATTTCGAGTATGGGCATGAGGTGGGCTGTGTCATGGTTTACACAGGATTTGCCATCTTGCTGGCTGAGATAGCTTGGGCCATCCACAGCTTGGTCAAGGCCATGTGGGGCATCGTGAGGGCTAAGGCTACCGAGGTAGTGTTAAAGTTATAAGTTCCCCCATCCATCTATATGATAGTATGAAGGAAAAGATGACAATACTGGTGACTGGAGGGGCTGGCTTCATCGGTAGCCATGTCACAGAAATGCTATTGAGGATGGGCTGTGAGGTGGTGGTCATTGATAACTTCTCTACTGGGAGCAAAGAGAATTTAAAGAGGCTTGAGGGCTATGAGGGGCTATGGGTTGTCCCTAGCAGTGTTTATAGTCTCCCAGAGAGCTACCCTGAGGGGGTGGTGTATCCTGATGCCATCATACACCTTGGACAGCCATCCAGTAGTCCCTTATATTGGCAGTATCCCGAGTATTTTCACAAGACCATAGAGGAGATGCAGATAATATTGGAGCTGGCATACAAGTGGTGCTGTCCTGTCATCTATGCCAGTAGCTCATCTGTCTATGCTAGTAATGACATTCCCTGGAGAGAGGATATGGCCATCCAGCCCTGGGATCGCTATAGTGAAGTAAAGTACATCTGTGAGAGGATGGGCTTCCTGTGGGCTAAGAGGCAGAAGATCAAGTTCATTGCCTTGCGATTGTTCTCTGTCTATGGGGAGGGTGAGGAGTTCAAGGGGCGCTATGCTAACTTGTTCACTCAGTTGATATGGAGCGCTATTACTGGAAAGACACTGAAGATCTATGGTGATGGGGATCAATCAAGGGATCTAGTGTATGTCAAGGATGTGACCCATGCCTTCTTTGATGCCCTCATATTGGCATTTGAGAAAGAGCCAGGATTTCACGATGTATATAACGTGGGGAGTGGCTACCACTTGGATATTAGGCAGATGATAGACATCATTAGAGATATTGGGAGGGTAGAGCCAAAGGTGGAATACTTGCTTTACTATCCCAAGTACTACATCATGCACACCCTAGCAGATACCATCAAGACTAAGAGTGAGCTAGGGTGGCGTGCTTGCACCAGTCCCAAGGAAGTTGTCAGATACCTCATAAAGTACTATGAGGCTAGGAAAGATAAGCTAGACAAGTGGAATCCCAACCCACCCACCTACTTTAAAAAGTAAAAAAGAGTTTTTCTAAGCAATTATTTTTCTTGCATGAATGCTGTGAGGGGCATCTGTCCATCATGTTTAAGCCAGAGTCTTAAGATTCTCCTCATGCTCTCGCTCCTTGGAGCCTTAACACACCTTAAGGCTCCTATTATCTTCTCCCTCCAATAGGGATCTTGCAGGGTGAGTGCAATCTTGCGCTTGCTATGGTAGGGGCAGAACATGCAGTTACCACTATGCCTGTACATCTCATAACATGGGTTGATGGGGATTCCATGTTCCCTAATGTAGTCAAGCACATCACCAGTCTTCCAAGTCAAGATGGGATTGACTACAACACTCTTGCCTAACCGCATATACTCTATCAAGTGAGCCTTGCTCCTCCTATTGGAGTCACTACGCTTGATGCCAGTCACCTGTGTTAGATGAGAGTGCTTATCCCATACCTTGATCTTGAACTGGTATAGACACCACCGCATCTGACCTATCAGGGGGATGCCCCACTTCTTTACACCCTCAAAGAAATCAAGATCCTCTCGCTTAGCATGTACAAACCTCTCCTCCAAGCCTAACATAGAGATCACCTTGTGAACGTATTCATTACATGCAGGGTGGGTGTTACCAGTTACCTCCACGTAAACCACGTTCCAATCCCTGTGTGGGATGTTATCACATATCCAGAGGAGGGCTGCTAAGCTATCCTTGCCACCGCTAAAGAGAACTGTAAAGCGCCTTTCACTCAAGAACTTGACAGGATCAACATCTAGGTGCATGACGTATCTCCCTTGAGCTGTGATAGGAGTTTATTGGCCTCCTTGATCCTCCTCTCCAGTATCTCGCGGAAGACATCTAGATCCTCTTGAGCTAGGCGTAGTAATTCCTTGGATCTCTCTATCATCTTGAGGTCTTGATCCATGACATCTATCACGCACCTGGTGAAGCCACAGGCTAGCAAGTAGCCAGCGATAAAGGACTCCTCCTTGGACTTGTGGAGCTTGGTAAGGATCTTTACCATATCCCTCAGGCTCAGCTTTCTCCACATGGATCTATTCACTCACCCTCTCATGGAGGCAGAGACTCAAATACTGTGAGGCCTTGGTTAGGACTCGCATATCTAGCCTCAGCTTGACAAAGATGCTCAGAATCCTCAGCCACTCCCTCAGGGTCTCTGATGGGCCAATATCGCCACTCGCCAGCCTGTCTCCTAGATCCTCTATCTCTGAAGCCAATAGCCCTTCTAGGTATTCCTTCTCTTGACTAGTTAGCTCCATCATCCCCATCCACCCTCCCCCTATCTGCTAGATAGACAGGCTCTATATAGACTCCAGGCACACCCCTCTCTAACAGCTTTCTAGCCCTCATAAGGGCTAGCTCCAAGTCAGAACTTGAATACTTTATTTCTGGCTCTCCATTCCTGTAAACCACGATAACATATATCCTCCTCACTCCCCACTCACCTCCTCCTCAATCTCCTCTCTACTCATCTTAAGGTAAGTGATGAATCTCCTAATTGCCGTGCGCACGAATTCACTCCTTGTATATCCATGCTCCCTGCACATCTCTTCAAGCTCCTCTAGGAGGCCTGGCGGTATCGTTATCGTTACCCGTACAAACTTCTTTTCACCCATCTTTTCTCACCGATTACTAGTGTGAGTTGATATTATTTAAGTCTTACTTATGATATACCATGTAACACTTAATAATCAGTCCTGGGAGGTAATTGGTGATGAAGATGGAAGATGTGGTTAGGAGAGGAATCGAGGATGGAGTGAAGATGTGGCTGGGGGATAGTGTGTTATCAGAGGTTGTTTGGGATGACTTGAAGCTCTACATCATAAAGCCTCCAAGGTGCTTAAGAGCTGAGGTATCCTTTGATGAATTCATTGGGAAGCTTGATATTATTCTGGCTACCTTTTGTGTCCACTTTGGTAGAAGACTGGAGCACCTCAAGAGAAAGAAAGAGAGGGATATATTTGAAGAGCAAAAGATAGAGGTGTTAGAGCAAATTGTTTTGCGGCTTAACAAGGCCATCGAGGAGGTGCAAGGTATCTCAAAGTTCCTAAAAAAGCTGAGGGAGCTAGAGAGGCATTAGCAGTCTTTTTTTAATAGTATTCTAGTTTCCCCTCTATCGCCTCATTTATGCCATCCACCAGGTATTCCATCACCCTCTCCAGGTGTTGCTGTATCTCCTTGACTGCATGATTCATGAAGCATCGCCTGCAATAGTATCTGCCATATCTCCTGCCATTGTCCCAGCCAAAGACTAGCACCATGTCAGCCCTATTGCCACATAGCTCGCACTTCTTGGTGGTCTCTCCAAGGACTTTGACCCCGTAGAGTCGCCTGAAGTTAAGGTGGCCTAGGGATCTGGCAAAGATCACCCTCCAAGCACTCACTTCATCTAATGCTAATCCCAGGATCTTTGAGAGGGGGTAATACTTGGACTCGCCACCTTTGCGTGGCTTGAGGAACACCAGGTAATCTGCATTCTTGTTAAACCACTCCCTGAGGTATCGCCTTAGGCTCCCAAAGTGCTTGTACTCCCTCCTATCGTACTTATCATGACCTCTATCATCGATGATGAGAATCCACTTGCCACGACAATCCTTGTAAATCTCTATCCTACCCCTCCTGTCATGTGAAAAAGCCCTCCTCTCATAGTCATATTGCCAGTAGAAGTATAGCCTAGCCTCACCTTTCTGGCTAGCTCTCCTCAATAGGTAGGCTAGAGGCTGCCTAACTGGCATTGAGACTATATATAATCCACAGTATTTATACGTAGCTATAAGGGACAGCTATCTAGCTTATTTCTGGGAATGCCCTTTCAAAGTAGGGGAGATCAAAATCCTCCCTTGTGGGGGGCCACTTGGGCTCCCCCCCTAACAGCCTCATGATGAGGACTGCTAAGCGGTAGGCCAGTACTGGGGGGACTGCCTCTCCCACTAGCTCATATTTCTTTGAGGGAGATGTGGCCTTGGGGAATCTCCACCAGTCTGGGAATGACTGTAACCGCAAGCACTCTTTGATAGTTAGCCGGCGATAGCAAACTGGTGAAGAATTCTTGAGAGTGTGAGTCTCCACTAGTGGGCCTGTCCTGCTCTTTACCGTAATCGTGTAGGAGGGCTTATCCGCTGACATGACCCTTGAAGCTTGTTCAAATTCATATATCTTATTATTTAACAACTCATGATCTGTGACTGGTAGCGTGAGGGGCACTAACAGCTCTCTATCGCTATTCCTCCTCAGACACCAGGAGGGCTCATCCCAGCTATTCACTTGCCTCAGCCTAGAGTGGTGTGGCCTTTGGAGCTTGATGGGGACTAAGGCTAGGAGATCACCGATGGCCTCCCTAACTGTCACCCACCTATCTATCCTCCTCCCATCAAGTGTAACTTGTGGCTCCTTATCATGTGTGGGGGGTGGGAATGTGGGCTTAATCCCTAGATCCTTTCGTATCCCCAGCACGAATAGCCTCTCCCTCCTCTGTGGGACACCGTAATTTGCTGCGTTAAGCACCTCATACCTTATCCTGTAGAGTCTAGCCACTCGCTTTAGTTGCTCCTCTAGTATTGGCTTGAGTTGCCTGGTTAAGAGTCCCTTAACATTTTCTAATAAGAATGCCTGAGGCCTTAACGCTAGCACGACATCAAAGTAACGTGGGAAGGTGGGATACAAAGGATGATCCTTACCCTTTCTCCTGAGGTTTGCAAGGGAGAAGGGCTGGCATGGTGGGCCTCCAACAATCAGATCCCAATCACCAGATGGCCTCCAAAAGAGTACATCCTGGATCTCTGCCTTGGAGCCTAGCTTGGACAGGTTAAGGTTATAGGTGGCCACAGCCCACTTGTCAATATCGAGGCCGTAGCACCTTGCGCCAGCGATGGCAAACCCTAAACTTAAGCCTCCCATGCCACAGTAGAGGTCAAGCACCCTCATACCCCGCTCTACTCCTCTTCTCAAGTTTCCTCTTCTCAAGTTTCCTCTCAATCCTCTCCAAATCCCTCTCCAAATCTGCTTGATTGAGGAGTATTAGGAGCAATAAGGCCATGATCACGGATTCCCACTCCCCTACCCCAAAGAGGAATCTCCAAATCCCCCACAACATTAAGACTAGTATGAATTTTCCAATAGTTCTCCAATCCCTCTCATCCATGCCCACTCCCCTCTGAATCTTTTAATGTCTTCTTTATCCTACTATGATATTCTTCAATCGCCTCATCTAGTTCACTCAGCATTTTTCTCATGATGTTATCGATTGATTCCTTGTGATACTCCAACTTATCTATCAACTCTAGGAGTTTTTTGCGCTTAGCCTCAGGCAAGTATATCTTGAACTCCTCTATGTTAGGGGGATACTTTATCCACAGGAAGACGTGGGCATTCATTAGCCTGAATACCTTGATTAGTGCATCATTATACGCCTCAAGCGTGTGTCGTAGTAACAAGAGATCCTCCAACCTCAATAGATCCTCCACTTTCACCATTTCATCCCTCACCCAAGGATACTGGAAAAAAGAGTGTGATTTAAGTCTTACTTATGACATACAATATATTACTAATCCTTCCAAGATCCTCCTCTAGCCACTACATCAAGTATATTGCGGGCAATGCTAACATCCCCATCCATAGAAGACAATATGGAGGGCAAGCCACAGTAGTCACATGCTGAGAAATCCTCTTTCTCATAGGCTTCACAGCAACTGCAACAGAGATCCTCTGGGATCACCACGCCATTCAGATACTCCAGGGCTCTACTGGCAAACAATCTCATGACTCTGGCTCTAGCCTTGTAGTTCACCTTAACCCTCTTTATTGGCCATACCTTCCCCCTCATGCCCCTCACCAATATTGATGGCTACTGGGTATTATTAAGTATTACTTTCGGCATACTGGATCACATTTAATATGATGACTTTTCCCAGCTATCTTAGCCATGAGTGAGGAGATGCGCGAGAGGGAGAAGAGGCTTGAGGAGTTGTATGGGCTAGAGTTCAAGATGCTGATGCTAGCCATCAAGTCACTATTGAGGAAGGATCTGGAGGTGATAGAGCACAAGCTACTACAGCTAAGGGCATGGCTCAAGCTGATTTATGAAAACGATAGATCACCCAGGCGTAGATACATCATTGAGCAATTCATCAAGGATGTGGATGCCTGCCTAAAGATACTGGAGAAATACTATCACTAGCCCTCCTCAATTACCTCGATGGTTATCCTCACCTTCTTTCCAAGGAAGTTACGTAATATCTTGTATAGGTTATCAACGCATTTTGGGAGAGCCATGCAGTCTAGTGTGTGCTCCTCAAACAGGGCTTTGCAGTCCTCCACCCAGTCTCTATCCAGATTCTCTCCAAATACTTCCTTGAGCCTGGCTATCAGGTCATCGAGTTTGGGGGGATTTTCCAGTAGAGTGTAGCATTGGCAGTCTATCGCTGACACATGGTAAAGCCAGCCCTCCAGAACTGCCTTTTTCATGTTAATCACCCCTCTATGCATGTGACATGTATCATATATGTGTTTGGCTGGTGTTTTGTATGGTGTGTATTTGCATTCTTTTTCTTGTCCCTGTCTTATGTAGAGTGTTGGCCTTGCTTCTTTATTGG
>Ga0180300_10000210_pt1 | contig 24513 bp, 27 predicted proteins | sample GuaBasSediGuay15_FD_121798 | JGI IMG/M metagenome (GOLD analysis project Ga0180300, IMG submission 121798) | Subseafloor sediment microbial communities from Guaymas Basin, Gulf of California, Mexico - Guay15, Core 4569-2, 21-24 cm | ecosystem: Environmental > Aquatic > Marine > Hydrothermal...
CCTCTCCGACGCGGACAAGCTCGACGCGATGGGGGCGCTGGGCGTCTACCGAACCGCCATGTACAGCGCGGAGCATGGCCGCCCCGTAAATGAGTTCGTAGTCCACTTCCACGAGAAGCTCCTGAAGCTGAGAAGCCGGATGTTCACCCCCGAGGCCCGGCGCATGGCGGAGTCGAGACACAGGTTCATGTTCGACTTCCTAGCCCAGCTCGACAGGGAGCTGAAGCTGGAGACTTAAGCCCCACCGGTTGCCTCAGCCCACCGCCTGTAGAGGTCATGATCCAACCCCAACTGGTCCAGGATCTTCCCAACGACGAAGTCGACCAGGTCTCCGATGGTTTCGGGTCTGTGGTAGAACCCGGGCATGGCGGGCAGGATCGTCACGCCGCGGCGGCTGAGCTTCGCCATGTTCTCCAAGTGGATGGCGTTCAGCGGGGTCTCCCGGGGGACGACGATCAGGGGGCGCCGTTCCTTTAGCTGGACGTCGGCTGCCCGGGCGACGAGGTTCTCGCAGTAGCCTGAGGCGATGGCCGCGACGGTCTTCATCGACGCCGGGACGATGACCATGCCGTCGACCCTGAAGGAGCCGCTCGTCACGGGAGCGCTCAGATTCCGGGGGTCATAGACGCGATCCGCCATCCCCTCCAAGATCCGAGGATCGTCTAGCTCGTGCTCCACGACGAACCTCGCGGATTCGCTGACGATCAGGTGGACCTCGACGCCTCTCTCCTTCAGCGCCTCGATGAGCCGTTTGCCGTAGATGGCGCCGCTGGCGCCCGTGATGGCCACGATCAGCCTCATCCCCCGACGCCCCCGTAAACGTTGCCCCGCGGCGTTTAAAAGGGTCGTCATAAACCTTTTGAGAGGTAAGCTCCCATCGGATGTGGAGGCTGCGTTTTTGAAGATCCGAATCATTGTCCCCATAACCGGATTATCCAAGGCGGCCGTGGAGGAGAGGCTGAGGTATCTGAGGGAGATCGCGGACCCGGGGACCGAGGTCGACGCGGTCCAGATCGCCAAGGGCCCTCCAGCCATCGAGTCGGAGGTGGACGCTGTCGAGGCCTCCCTGGAGGTCCTCAGGCTCGTGAGGGAGGCGGAGGAAGAGGGCTGCGACGCCGTGATCATCTGGTGTGAGGGAGACCCTGCCCTCGATGCGGCGAGGGAACTCGTCGACATCCCCGTCATTGGGCCGGGGGAGTCCATGAGGCTGCTGGCGTCCATGCTGGGGAAGAAGCCATGCAGAGTAACGCCGGAGATACCCGTCCTAGAGATGCGGAGAGACCTGGAAAGGACGACGGAGGCAATCCGGTCCCTCGTGGAATCCAAGCTGGAGAAGGGCGAGGGGGACGCTTTCTACCTCGGCTGCCTCGCACTGTGGGGGCTCGGGAAACCCCTGAGAGAGGCGCTGGGCGTCCCCATCTTGGACGGGGCTGAGGCATCGCTCAGGATGGCAGAGGTCGCCGTCAAGATGAGGCTCCGCCACAGCAGAGCGGCCTACCCCAAGTATCCTCCAGCACACAGAATAGAGTAGCGGATGGCCGAGAACGGCGTCAACCCTGCTCCGGCTCGGTCTCCGGCGGCTTCCGGGCCTGAGGCGGCCTAGAGGGATTGATGCAGATATAGAGGATGTTGTTCCCCCTGATGAAGACATCCCCATAGTTCGCGACGAGGCCGTCGCTGTTGTACTCCTTCGCCCCCTTCAGCATGATGTTCATGTACCCGTCCGCCCTCGTCATCCTACCCCAGTACTCCGCCCGGCTCTTCAGGTGTATTATGACGTTGCTCCCAACGCTCTTTATGAGCACGTTCAACGGCTTCCTGCTCGGCTCCAAACCAGACACCAGAGGAAAGGTCCAGATATAGACAGGCGCGTCGGTATAAATTATTTTCTGAAAGCCTAGATTGAACGAACAACGGGTCAGCCATCTACGGGCGCCGCGAAGGCTATCCAGTCCTTCACCCCGTCATCTCGAACGATGGACCTCGGAGTCAAGCCCGAGGCGTTCAACAACTGCTCGAAGACGGAAAAGGTGAACGCTTTCTTCAGGGCCGTGACGACGACCTCTGAGCCAGATCGGGCCACCCTCCTGATCTCCGCTAGGGTGCGCCTCGGCTCCGTGTTCTGGATGAGGGTGACGGCGAACACTTTATCGAAGACCCCGCCCCTGAAGGGGAGACGCTCCGCGTCGGCCTGGATGAGGTGGACCCGCTGCCTGTTCCTCAGCCGTGAGCGCGCCATCGAGAGGAGGCCGCCCGCCAGGTCCAAGCCCACGGCGGGGGTTTCCAGCCTCTCCAAAAGGAGACCCGTCCCGCAGCCATCGTCCAGCACGATGTCGCCGGCGGAGGACGCAACGTGCCTCAGTATCGCGTCGTATTTAGCCTCCTGCTCGAGCCGATATCTGAGGTCGTAGAGTTCTCCACCTAGGTTGTCGTAGGACTCGCGTATCTGCCTCTTGTCTTCGGCGTGCATGACTTCATCCTTGAAGGGGGTCTCCCCGTTTATTGCTTTATTGTTCTAGAAACATGAGACAAAAAGGGGAGGACGACTCTAACCAGGTGCTCATAACGTTAAATAGCCTGGGCTCCATACCCTCGTTTTGGTGGTTCTTTGGGTGAAACGGGCGACTGGGAGAGTCCCGTGAAGATCGGGTGCTGTCAGATTGAGCCCCAGGTCGGTCATAAGGAGGAGAACGTGGAGAAGACCCTGCGATTCGCCGGGGAGGCCGCCGGTCAGGGCGCTGATCTCATCGTCCTCCCGGAGCTCGCGAACACGGGCTACGTCTTCAACACCCGCGGCGAGGCTTATCGGCTCTCGGAGGAGGTTCCAGGTGGCGAGACCACCCGGCTTTGGGAGGAGTTCGCGAAGGAGCATCGCGTCTATCTCGCGGCGGGTATAGCGGAGCGGGAGGGCGGCAGGCTCTACAACTCGTCGGTGCTCATCGGGCCCAAGGGCTACATCGGCAAATACCGGAAGCTCCACCTGTGGAACAGGGAGAAGCTGTTCTTCGAGCCGGGGGGACCTCGGCCTGCCGGTGTTCCACACGCCCGTGGGCCGGCTGGCGATGTACGTTTGTTATGATATGTGGTTCCCCGAGGTGACTCGCATCTACGCGCTGCAGGGCGTCGATGTGATCCTCAACATCACTAACTGGGTCTCCTCGGAGAGGGGGGCGGAGGACAGCCGCCTGACGGAGGCGGTCTGCGTCGCCCAGGCCCATCTCAACGCCGTCTTCATCGCCGCGGCCGATCGCGTCGGCGTCGAGCGCGGGCAGCCCTTCCTCGGCAGGAGCATGATCGTCTCGCCGAGGGGCGAGCTTCTCGCGGGGCCAGCCAGCCACGACCGGGAGGAGGTCATCCTCGCCGAGTGCAACCTCGTGGAGTCACGTCTCAGGAAGCGGAAGACGCGGCTGAACCACATCGTGCTGGACCGTAGGACCGACGTCTACGATGTCCTCCTGGGGTATGAGGATATCCCCTTCAGGTGGTAGCGTCAGCCCTAGAAGACGGCGCTTGGAGAAAAGAAGAGGGTTGGATGCTTGAGGTGGGTGTTTAGTAGCTCTTCGGCTCGGGGTCCCTTATGAGGGAGCCGGCTGCGCAGTGGATGGAGCCGCTGTTTCTCGGCGCCACCAGGCTTGAGCACTCCACCTCGACGACCTCGACGCCTATGCTCTCCAGCCATTTCGTCGCCTTGGGGTTCCCTGTCGGCACCAGTATCTTCATGGGTTCGAGGACGACGCCGGTATCCGGCCCGCTTTTCCAGCCCCTCGCGTCGATGCGCGTCAGCTCGTCGGGTGGCACTATGAACTGCCAGTCCATCTCCGCCTTCATCCACGCCACGAGGTTCGGGTCCAGGTATTTCGGGTCTTGGATGGATGTGTGCCGGTCTATCATGGCGTAGTGGCTCACGCCGAGGCGGCCGCCGTACCCCGGGCTGATCCTGATGTCGACCTCGGGGTCCTGCATCTTCACTATCCTGGCGAACTGCAAGTGGCCTGATTCGTTCGCGCGCATCACCTCGGGCTGGCAGGTGTTCGCGCGGGGATAGTGGACAGCTATGATGAGGTGCTTCTCGTCGAGCCAGCCGATGGAGCCGCCCTCGGCCATGCCCTTGCCGATGATCATGCCGACGACCGGGCATCCGATCTCCGCGAGGGTCTGATAGGTGGGGACCTCCTCCCCCCTGCGTATGTTGTCGTACATGCGCAGGATGACCTGCCCGTAGACGGCGGGGTGACAGACGTCGTCTGTGTATATCGATTTCACCTGGTAGGGCGGGTCGTTGGGGTCGGGCTTCCTGATGACGACCTCCACGCCCTCATCCTTGTATGCTTGGACAAGGTTCTCGTGGTGCTCGATCAGCTCGTCCAGGTCGGGCTTGAAGGACATTCTCCAGGCCCCCAGCGAAGTATCATGAGGCGGCCAGGGGGTGGGCTTGCCGACGCTCAGGAACTCCTTTCCGGGGCGATGGAGCAGCACCATACGGAGCTTCCCCACGATGGTGTTTGCCTTCCACTCCCTGCCCCAGTACTTCTCCAACTCGTCCTCGAAGTCCGCCAGAATCTGGGGGTGATATTTCTGATATATCTCGTGGAGCGTCTCGCCGCTCCCTTCCTTGAAGTATTCCTCCCTTGTTTTCATGGAGATACCTGGGGTAGAGAGAGGTATGCTTGATATAAAAAACGGTTTGGATTCGCCAAAATCGCACAGGCCTCTTGTTTGAAGGCTTGAAGCCCCTATTTTGTCCCATGTTTCTGGGACAAATTCGGGGGTTCAGGCGTCTATAGCGTGCTCCCGTAAAGGCCCCAGAAGCTCACGACCTCCATGTCCTCGGGAATATCCAATCCGTGGTCTCCCCGTCCCGTCTCGGGGTTGATGTGGACGCCGTGATCAGAGGAGAACAGGATCAGACGGGTGTGATCCCGGTATCGGTTCAGGAAGGCCTCCGCCAGCCGCTTGAAGCTTCTCAGATGGTTTCTCATGGCTTTGAGCGCCTCCTCGCTCCGGGGCGTCGTTCTATGCATGGCGTCGTCGTACTCCTGATTGTAGACCAGGATGAAGTCATAGTCGCCGTCTCTCAGCAGCTGGAGAAAGCGGTCGTTGACCTGTTGATCATATTCCTCGATGAAGTAGTCGATATTCCTGTTCAGGAAGATGCGGCTGATGCTGCTCTCCTCCACCGCGACTATCGCGACCCTCTTCCCCGGCCTCAGGAACGCGTCGAAGAGGGTGTCGCAGCTCAGCACGGGCTTCTCATACCTTCTTATACCGTGGGCTTCGGGGAGGGCGCCTGTGAACATGGAGGCGAAGCAGACGGGTGTCTTCGGCGGAAAAACCGACCGCAGCGGGACCCGAAGGGGAGCGAGCTCGATCACAGGCCTGAAATCCCCAGCGTAGTCCCGGAACAGCGCCTCGCCTACGGCGTCGGGCGCGTACACGAGGCACTTCTCAACTGGACGGCCTCCGATGAGCTCTCTCGCCGCATCCACGACGGACTGTATGACTTCGCGCGTTGATAGCTCTGGGGGCGGGATTCCAACGAGCTTGCAGATGGTGGGCGTTACGGCGGTTATGTGCTGCATGGTCTAACCAGCGTGCTCAGGTTATAAAATCTTGATCGGATGAGGCTAGCTTTAATAGCCTCAAGCATCCTCCTTATCCTCATGAATTCGCGAGCTCGGCACAGAAGCGCTAAGGTTTTCGACGGGATCGACCGTAGCGTCCACCGCTCCCTTCTCAAGGGGTCGGGGCTGTCCGATGAGGACCTCGGGAAGCCCCTTATCGCGGTGGTCAACTCATGGAACGAGATCGTCCCGGGCCACATCCACCTCGACAAGCTGGCTGCCCAGGTCAAGCGGGGCATCTTGGAGGCCGGCGGCACCCCCCTAGAGTTCAACACCATCGCCGTCTGCGACGGCATCGCCATGGGCCACGAGGGGATGAGGATGTCGCTACCCAGCCGGGAGCTCATCGCCGACTCCATCGAGGTGATGGTGGAATCCCACGGCTTCGACGCCATGGTCTGCCTGACGACATGCGACAAGATCGACCCGGGGATGCTGATGGCCGCCGCCCGCCTCGATATCCCCACCATCTTCTGCCTCGGCGGCCCCATGGAGCCGGGATGCCCCAGCTGGGGGCGGTACAAGGGGCGGACCATCACAGTGCAGGAGCTCTTCGAGGTCCCCAGCCTGGTCAAGTCGGGGGAGATGAGCCGGGAGGAGGCCGCCTACCTGGAGGAGATATGCTGCGGAGGCCCCGGCGCCTGCGGGGGGATGTTCACCGCCAACTCTATGCAGTGCCTCATCGAGGCCATGGGTATGGCCCTCCCCTACATGGCGACGGCTCCCTCGACGAGCGCCCTGAGGGCGCGCCTCGCGGCTGAGACCGGGATGCAGATCATGAGGCTCCTCGACGAGGGATTGACCCCGAGCCGTATCATGACTGAGGAGGTGTTCAGGAACGCCATCGCCGTGGACATGGCCCTCGGGGGCTCGACGAACACTGTTCTGCACCTGCCCGCCGTCGCCCATGAGCTCGGGCTGCGCCTGGATCTGGAGCTGTTCGACGAGATAAGCCGGAGGACGCCCCACCTCTGCAACATGGCGCCGGCGGGCCCCTTCAAGATCAGCGACCTGCACGAGGCGGGGGGTATCCCAGCGGTCATCAGCGAGCTCGGCGGCCTCATCAGGCGGGATGTGATCACCATTTCCGGGACCACGCTGGGCGAGAGCATTCGAGGCGCCAGAGTTGTGCGCAGGGAGGTGATCCGCCCCCGTTCCAACCCCGTTCACGAGGAGGGGGGGATCGCCGTCCTCCGGGGCAGCCTCGCGCCCGACGGGTGCGTCGCGAAGGTGGCGGCGATCAGCCCGAAGATGTGGCGGTTCAAGGGCGTCGCCAAGGTCTTCGACAGGGAGGAGGACGCCGTCGAGGCCATCCACCGCAGGGAGGTGGAGGAGGGCCACGCCGTGATCATCCGCTTCGAGGGGCCCAGGGGCGGTCCCGGGATGAGGGAGATGCTCACCGCCACCAGCGCCATCGTCGGCTACGGCCTGGACGAGGTGGTCGCCCTGATCACCGACGGCAGGTTCTCCGGCGCAACCCGAGGCCCCTGCATAGGCCACGTCTCGCCCGAGGCGGCGGCAGGAGGCCCCATCGCCCTCGTGGAGGACGGGGACACGATAGTCATAGACATTCAAGCGCGGAGGATCGATCTCCAAGTGCCGGAGAAGGAGCTGCAGCGACGCAGGGAGTCGTGGAACCCCCCCGAGCCCCGGGTGAAGCGGGGATATCTCGCCCGCTACGCCGCCATGGTAACCTCCGCCGATAAGGGCGCGATCTTAAAAAAGACGTAGAGACGCCTAGCTCGCGGAGGCCGCCTCTTCCTCCCTCAGCTTCTTCCTGAAGGACTCGACGTCGAAGAGGGGCGTGAGCTTGGCCGCCTCTAGGGGCTGGGCGAACTTCTCCTCCACGGACCGCCGGTGGAGGGTGTTCATGGAGCAGAAGGGAATGATCCTTCCGTCGGGCACCGCGTAGTGGATGACGCAGCGGCTCACACGCTCCAAGTCGAAGTTGTACGGGTCCATGAAGTGCATCGCGCCGATCATGATCATCCTGTGGTGGAGGTCGCTGAGGCTCTTGTAGTCGCCGCTCCGGATCACCGGCAGGATGTACTTGCGGAGGATGCCGAAGTCGATGTTCTTTAGGGCGGCGGTGGCGATCGCCATCTTCGCGCGCGTCTTGTGCCCCTCCTCGATCTTCCTGGAAGCCGCCTCGATGGCTTCCAGGAAGTCGTCAACGTCGAAGTATTCGGTTATGGGCGCCACCTTGTCCCCCTCCGCGATCAGGTAGGTGGCCATGCCGCAGTGGGGATGGGTGCTGAACTCGACGTATCTGCGCCCCTTGAGCTTCCCCACGAATCGGGCGAAGGGGACGACCGTCGGGACCGGGTACCAGTCCTTCTGCTTGATGAGGCCGTCGGTCTGCTCCTCGGCCAGCCGCATGAGGTCGGGGATGGTTATGCGCATCTTCTCCCGCTCCTTCTCGTTGATGCGGCCGGTGATGGCGACGGGCTGGAAGTTGACGGCCCTGATGACATCGCGGTGCTCGATGGCGAAGCGGATGATGTCGCCGATCTGGTCGTCGTTAACCCCACCGACGAGGACGGGGACGAGGACGACGCTCCTGAAACCGCCCGCCTTCAGGTTGGCGAGGGCCCTCTTCTTGATGTCAAACAGATCGAAGCCCCGGGCCACGATATAGGGCTCGGGGGTGACGCCGTCAAACTGGAGGTAGACGGTGCTGACCCCGGCCTTCTTCAGGGTCCGGCAGTACTCGACGCTCTCCGCCATCCTTATGCCGTTGGAGTTGACCTCCACATGGCGGAACCCCAGCTCCTTCGCCATCCTGACCAGCTCCGGGAGGTCGTCGCGCACCGTGGGCTCGCCGCCGCTGAACTGGAGGGCGGGCGGCGCGATGGGGGAGTTCGCGAGCAGGTTCTCCAGCATCCCCCTGATCTCCTCCCGCGTGGGCTCGTAGAGGTAGCCGGCGGCCCCCGCGTGGGCGAAGCAGATGGGGCACCGGAGGTTGCAGCGGTTGGTGACGTCTATGATGGCGAGGACCGTGTGGGATTTGTGCTCGGGGCATATGCCGCAGTCATACGGGCAGCCCCTCTCCGACTTGGTCCTCGGGTTGTCCAGCTTTGTGCCGAGGCGCTCGAACTCCGCCGCCCTCTTGTACTGCTCGTAGTCGCCCCAGTAGAGGTCTGTGAACTCGCCGTGGTCGGGGCAGGTCTTCCTCAGGTATACCTTCCCGTCTTCCTCGTAGATGGTAGCGGCTATCACCCTCAGGCATTCGGGACAGAGGCTCTCCGTCTGCTTGATCTCGTTCACCGCTCCCACCCTGCTGATGCTATGATCGAACCCCAAGGCGGTTATTTTAAAATTATCTAAGGTTTCACCTTCTAGTTGGTGGGTATCACCACCGATAGAGGTAAATATCCGCCGCGAGGAGATTATACTGGTCGTTCCGCTTGACGGATCCTATGGTCGGCGTGAGGGTCGAGAGGGCGCTGAGGGAGATCGGCCTCACGGAGTATGAGAGCCTTGCCTATCTCGCGCTCGTAAAGTCGGGGGAGTTGACCGCGGGAAAGATAAGCGAGTCGACCTCGATCCCCTACTCCAAGGTCTACAGCGTCCTCGACAGCCTTGAGCGGAAGGGCTGGGTCGAGGTCAAGGGCGGCCGCCCGAGGCTCTACTATCCCAAGTCCCCTGTGGAGGCCCTGAGGGCGGAGCGCCTCCGGCTGGAGAACCGGTTCGATCAGTACCGGGATCTCATCGTCGCCGAGCTCCAGCCCCTCTACGAGCGCAGGGAGATCAAGGAGAAGCCCGAGATCTGGATCATCCGGGGGGAGGCGAACATCGCCTCCAACATCAAGGAGATCCTCGGCCGCGTGAAGCGGGAGCTCATGGTCGCCCTGCCGCGCATACCGCCGGAGCTGTTCCGCATGGTCTTCCCTTCCTTCGAGCTGCTCCGGGACAAGAGGGTCGACATCCACCTGCTGACGACGAAGAATGCCCTATCCTCAGTCCAGGCCTACATGCGTCACATCGCGGAGCTGCGGGTGAGGGAGGATATGTTCGGGGGCGGTGTGGTCGCCGACGGGCAGGAGACCCTACTCTTCCTGGGTCAGGGCGTCACCGAGCATCAGACCCTGGCCATCTGGTCTGACCATGTCGGCCTCACGATGATCGCGAAGATCTACTTCGAGCACCTCTGGAACACGGCTGAGCCCTACTCGCCGCCCTAGACGAACTTCTCGATTTTGGCTGCCGTATCCTCGGGTAGGCCGAGGGCTATGACTGAGACCCGCCGCCTATTGAATATCCTCTCTGCTAGTGCCTCGATCTCGTCGAGGGTTACTGCTTCGAGGTCTCCTATGATCTCGTCGATGGTCTGAACTCTCCCGAGCCTGAGGGCGGAGACGCCTAGGAGGCGCATGCGGGCTGTGCTGCTCTCCATGTTGAGGGTGAGCTCGCCTACGGTCTTGTGCTTGACCTTCTCCAGATCCTCGGGTTCGAGCCCGCCAGTTCTGATGTTTTCCAACTCCCTTAGGGTGATGTCGAGGACCTCCTCTACCTTCGACCTGCTCGTCCCCGCGAAAACCCCGAACAGGCCGCAGTCCTTCAGGGATAGGGTGTGCGTGTATATGGAGTAAACAAGCCCCTTTTTCTCCCTCACCTCTTGGAACAGCCTTGAGCTCGACCCCCTCCCGAGGTGGGAGCTCAAAAGGGTTAAAGCGCGCCGCGACCGGTCCCCATACGCCGAACCCTCCGAGACGATGCATATCTGGACCTGGCTCGTGTCACGCTCGAAGAACCTCACGCTCCTGCGATATGCGGGGGCTAGGCGCGACGGCGGAACGCCCTCCCTTTTTTCAGTCATGTACCTCTCTAGGGTCCCCACGAAATCGTCGTGGTTTACGGCTCCAGCGGCCGCGACCACGATCCTCCGAGGCGTGTAGTGCCTGCGGAAATATTCTTCTATCTCATCTTTCGATAGCTGGCTGACGGTTTCCTTGGTCCCCAGAACGGGATAACCCGCGGGGTTCCCCTCCCAGACGGACTCCGTGCACAGGTCGCGTATCAGGCTCTCGGGGGTGTCCTCCTTTCTGCTTATCTCCTCAAGCACGACCTGCCTCTCTCGCTCGATGTCCTCTGCCTTCAGCAGCGAGTTTTACAGCATGTCCGAGATCACGTCCACGGCCAGCTCCGTGTCCCTCTCAAGAACTCTCGCCGTGAAGCAGGTGAGGTCGCGGTCCGTGAAGGCGTTGAGGTATCCGCCCCTCGCCTCTATGACCGTCGAGATCTCCTCCGCTGACCGTTTCTCCGTCCCCTTGAACAGCAGGTGCTCGATGAAGTGAGAGCACCCCTGGATCGATTCATCCTCGTCCCTTGAACCCACGTCAACCCAGAACCCGATCGACACCGACCTACGGTCCGGCAGGGTCTCGGTAACGACTCGGACGCCGTTCGACAACTTGTCTTCAACGACGCTCTGGGAGAAGGGCACTCTAGACAGCTCCTTAAGCCAGGGAAAAGGATTCACGCGTCAATATAAACAGTCTCCTATCCGCCGCTATAACTTTGAACGTCAACAGACTTGGATAGGGTTGATGTCCATCACGGATCCAAGGCGGTCGCCGGAGCCGCATTATGGTTGCTCTTCATGTCCATACGCCCCTTCCTTTAAAAGGGAGTTCTGGATGAAGGCTCGAAAATCTTTGATGCCTTATAAAATATATTGTTTCAACTTTATAGACGTGAACCATGTCCAACATCTTCCCCACACCGAAGAACCCTCGCTAGCTGCCTTCCCTCCTCGGTTAGCACGTAAACTACCTCGTCGCCGGAGGTCAAGCCTAGGAGGCTTAGAAGCCTCGATTTGAGGTTAAGCGACCTCCGTTCTTGAACTATCAAGGTCGAGCCCCGGAGCTGGTTTAAGCGGCTCGAAAGAACCCGGTTTAGATCGTCGTCCGTCGGCTCCAGCCGTCTTCTTAGTTCCTTCCTGTTCATCTCGCCTCCAGCCTCAAATAGCTCTCTCAGCATCCTAGCGAAGAGGAACTCTTCTTCTGAGCATCCGAGAGTTCGCAGCCCGGGGGGTTTGTCCCGGTCAAAAGTCAGCTCATCCTCAAAGCGGGAGGGCTCTTCTATGATGTTCGGTAAGTTCTTTGCGATCTTTACGCCGATCTCCGTGATCCTCCACATGTCGAAGGTATACTTGCCGTCATACTCCAGAGTGGTCGGCTTTCCGCGCTCCGCGTCCTTTAGAACGAGCCCCGCATCGAGGAGGGAGCGTAGCCACCCATTGATCTCCTTTTTACTGAGCCTGATCCCGAGGACGCCAAGTTTCGTCTGTATATCGAGGGTTGTCAGGGACTCGAACTTTCTCTCCTCGAAGAGGACTTTGAAGATCCTCCTTGCATTCCTGCTCCTCAAGGGCTTGAGATAGGTGTCAAAGAGGACGTCAAAGTCTGTTTCGTTCATTGGGAAACCATCGTCTTCTCTAGATTTCATTATATTTACCATGGTTTCAATATTCAGAAATTTTCTGAATATTAAACTTTCCTCTGGATGTGTCCCCAACGCCGATTAGGGCGGAGATAGAGGCAAGAGGATATATGTTTAATCGATGGAATCTAATCCAGTGGTTCGAACGTGAGCAAGCCCAAAGTGTATGTGACGAGACAGCTTTTCGACGAGGCGCTGGGGATCCTAGAGCGACATGCCGAGGTCGAGGTCTTTGATGGCGTCGATAATCCTGCGCCCAGGGATCTGATCTTGTCGAAGGTGAGAGAGGTTGATGGGCTGTTGTGCCTCCTCACGGACAAGATCGATTCCGAGGTCATAGAAGCGGGGAGGAATCTTAAGGTGATCAGCAACTACGCCGTGGGTTTCAACAACATCGACGTGGAGGCGGCGACCAGGCACGGGATCTATGTCACGAACACGCCTGGAATCCTCACCGAGACTACGGCGGACTGCGCGTGGGCCCTCTTGCTCGCCATCGCTAGGCGGATTGCGGAGGCTGACCGTAGCATTCGGGCCGGAAAATGGGTCCACGCCTGGGGGCCGCGGATGTTCCTGGGCTCGGATGTCCATGGAAAGACTCTGGGGATCGTGGGCCTGGGGCGCATAGGTTCGGCGGTGGCGAAGCGGGCCAAGGGGTTCGACATGAACGTCATCTACTACGACGTGAGAAGAAGGGAGGACTTGGAGGAAAAGCTCGGGATCACCTTCAAGAGCCTCGAGGAGGTCCTATCCGAGGCCGATTTCGTCACCGTCCACGTTCCGCTGACCAAAGGGACCTATCACATGATCGGGCGGAGAGAGCTCTCCATGATGAAGAAGAGCGCCTACCTGATCAATACCTCCCGAGGTCCCGTCATCGACGAGGCGGAGCTCTATTCGGCCCTGAAGGAAGGCGTCATCGCCGGGGCGGCCTTGGACGTCTTTGAGCAGGAGCCCCTCGATCCCAATAGCCCGCTCTTGGAGCTGGAGAACGTCGTGCTCACGCCTCACATCGCCAGCGCGAGCGTCGAGACCCGGACCAAGATGGCCGTTGTCGCCGCGACCAACCTCGTCAGCGTCCTCAGGGGAGAGGAGCCGCCGAACCTTGTGAACCCCGAGGTCAAAAAGATAAGACCATTAAGATCGCAGTAACAGCCCTCCTTTTCCAATTTAATGAACGCCTTTTTATTCTCTCAAAGTTAAATTATGAGCGACATGAGGATCACCATCCCCTACGGTAAAGATGACACCGTCCAGATGGATGCACCCGATGAAAACCTAGCCTGGGTGATAGACAGAAAACACAAGCCCGCTCTCAAGAACCCTGTCTCCGCTTTAAAAGCGGCGCTGAGGAACCCCATCTCCTCCCAGCCTCTTGGTGAACTCGCGAAAGGCGCAGGGAGGGTTGTTATACTTGTGGACGACAACACGAGGCCCACCCCTCAGCACCTGATCCTCCCGCCGATCCTAGACGAGCTAAACGGGGCGGGCGTCCCCGACGCGGACATTGAGGTCATCATAGCTCTCGGCACCCACAGGAAGATGACGGAGGACGAGATCGAGAAGAGATTCGGTAGGACGGTGGCGCGGCGTGTGCGGATCAGCAACTTCGACTGCCACGACGCGGAGAACCTGGTTAACATCGGCAGGACGGCGTCGGGCGTCGAGGTGATCGTCAGCAAGAGGGTCCATTCGGCTGATCTCATCATCGGCGTCGGCAACATAGTCCCCCACTGCTACGCGGGCTGGGCTGGAGGCGGGAAGATCGTGCAGCCCGGCGTCTGCGGCGTCGAGACCATCGAGGCCACCCACATCGTCGCGGGGAAGACTCGCCCCATCTCCAGCCTCGTCGGCTCCCTGGACCACACGGCCAGGAGGATGATCGACGAGATTGCACTTCAGGTGGGGCTGAGGTTCATCGTTAACACGATCCTCAACGAGGACGACGAGGTCGCCGACTTCGTGGTGGGCCACCCGATAGAGGCCTTCCATAGGGGCGTTGAGTTGGCGAGGGAGATCTACTGCCCCGAGATCCCTGCCCTAGCTGACATTGTCGTCGTCTCCAGCTATCCCGCCGACCTCGAATACTGGCAGGCCTCGAAGCCCGCCGACTACGCCTGCCTCGGCGTGAAGAAGGGCGGCGTCATCATCCTCGTGACCCCGAGCCCCGAGGGCGTCGCGTCGGTCCACCCCGAGCTGAGGGAGCTGGGGCTTCTCAGCTACGATGAGGTGGTCGCGGCATACGAGCGTGACGAGATCCAGGACCACATAGCGGCGGCGGCTCTGATGCTCCACTCCCAGATCAGGGAGCACGCCGAGGTCATCTGCGTCTCCCACGGCATGACCAAAGAAGACAAGAAGGCCCTCGGATTCGTCCACGCGGATACGGTTCAGGAGGCTCTGGAGTTGGCCTTCTTAGCCCGAGGAAGGGAGGCGAAGGTCGGGGTCATGAAGTGCGGTGACATTATGCCGATAATTATCAAGTAGCTGGGTTTTTGTATGTGTGGTGCGGGGACATGAGCTAATAGCGTTCTCTACTAGAAGCATGACGCGAACATTAGACGCTGTGGAAAGGTTTAACAATACAATAAGTTAAAATGCGCCTTTAAGAAAGAGGTGGATAGGGGTTAAAGGATGTTTGAGGACCTCATGGATCGCATTCTCGCCATGAGCCCCAGGTGCGAATGGTGGGATACACAAAGGGTCTCGGCTACCCCACCATCCAGAAAGCGAGGGAGGGCCTCGAATCGCTTGACCCCAGGGACGACAGAGCCTTCCACCACCTCATAGCGCCAACCATCACGGGCAGTCTTACGAGACTCACCGAGTTCGGTGATTTCAGCATTGCCGTCGCGCGCTTCAGCAGGCTGGACTTATACTTCACGAAGTATGAAAACCATATCCTGATCGTCTCAACAGATCCCGGCCCTATTGATCCTATTATGAGCGAGTTAGAGCAGCTACTGGGTCTGAGCACTAACGTCGAGAAGCCATATCAACAGGAACATTCTAACCTTTCGGGAACAGCATAGAACAAGCCTCCTCAGACCCCCTAAGGCGCGACGATAATATCCTCACCCCCAGTCCTGCCGACGAATTATATTCCTCTCAGGGAGATTCTTCCTTGAATCGTCTCCTCAACTTCTCCAGCATGTCCTTCGTCGTCGCGGCGAGGTCGTAGCTCGGCTTCCATCCCCACTCCTCCCGGGCGGCGGAGTCGTCGATGGATCGCGGCCACGAGTCCGCGATCTTCTGCCTGAAGTCGGGCCTATACTCCACTGTGAACTCGGGGATATGCTTCCGTATCTCGGCGGCGAGCTCCCCGGCCGAGAAACTCATCCCGGTCACGTTATAGTCGGCTCGATGCCTCAGCCTGGATGGGTCGGCCTCCATGAGGTCGATGGCGGCCTTGAGGCAGTCGGGCATGTAGATCATCGGCAGGACCGTGTCCTCCCTCACGAAGCAGACGTACCGCTTGTGCCTGAGGGCGGCATAGAACATCTCCACGGCGTAGTCCGTCGTCCCTCCCCCAGGAGGCGCCACGCTGCTGATAACCCCCGGGTAGCGGACCCCTCGGACGTCCACCCCGAACCTGTGGAAGTAGTAGTCGCACAGGAGCTCCCCCGCGACCTTGGTGATGCCGTAGATGGTCTTGGGCCGCATCACCGTCTCCTGCGGCGTCATCTCCTTCGGCGTCTCGGGGCCGAAGGCGGCTATGGAGCTCGGGAAGAAGATCCGGGTCAGCTCCAGCTCCCGGGCCACCTCAAGGACGTTGTAGAGGCCGTCCATGTTCACATACCATGCGAGGTGAGGTTTACGCTCCCCCGTGGCGGAGAGGATGGCCGCAAGATGGAAGACGGTGTCGACGTCGTACTCCTTCACGACCTCCTTCAGCCTGTCCCGGTCGGTGACGTCGAGCTGCTCGAAGGGGCCGTCTGAGAGCGTCTCGGAAGGCTCCCTTATATCGGAGGCGACGACGTTCTCCCGCCCATACTTCTCCCGGAGCTTCGGGATCAGCTCCGATCCTATCTGGCCGGCGGCCCCGGTGACAAGGACCCGCCTCATAGAACCCCTCGGCATACGATACCCCATCTGTTAGTGGTGAATTTAGTCTAAATAACATGTTCCATCGCGCTGGAAAATGTTAAAGGGTCCTGCGGATAGGATTGATTGAAGGGACCTCGATGAGAAACCCGACACGTTTTCTCAGGGAGGAGTACGAGGAGCTCGTTGAGAGGGCGCTGGACTGGAAGCTGAAGACGCTGCAGGGGTCAAGCGAGCCCGTCTCCGTCGTCGACGGAAGGCGGGTCGTCGTCCTCTGCTCGAACAACTACCTCGGCCTCACAACCCACCCGAAGCTCAAGAAGGCGGCGGTGGAAGCCATCGAGACCCACGGCGTTGGGTCCGGGGCGGTCAGGGCCATCTCGGGGACGATGGACCTCCACATGGAGCTTGAGAGGCGGCTGGCCCGGTTCAAGAGGGCGGAGGCGTCGCTCACCTACCCGACGGGGTTCATGGCCAATTCGGGGCTGATCCCGCAGCTCGTCGACCGGGGCGACCTCGTGGTGAGCGACCAGCTCAACCACGGGAGCATCATAGACGGCGTCCGCCTCAGCAGAGCGGACAGGGCCATATACAAGCACAACGACATGGAGGACCTCGACCGGGTGCTAAAGGAGGCCGAGAAGCACGATCCCCCGTATCGGAGAATCCTCATCATCACGGACGGCGTCTTCTCCATGGACGGGGACATCGCCCCCCTCGACGAGATCGTGAAGCTGGCCGAGGAGCACGGGGCCATGGTCTACGTGGACGACGCCCACGGCGAGGGGGTTCTCGGGGAGGGCGGGCGCGGCATCGTCTCCCACTTCAAACTCGACCACGACAGGGTCCACGTCGAGATGGGAACCTTCAGCAAGGCCTACGGCACCATCGGCGGCCACATCTCGGGCTCCATGGACCTCGTGAGGTTCGCGTGGAACAAGAGCAGGACGTGGCTGCTCAGCTCGTCCCAGCCTCCACCCGTGGTGGCAGCCACCATCGCCGCCATCGACGTCTTGGAGACCGAGCCGCAGCACGTGGAGAACCTCTGGAGGAACACCAACTACTTCAAGAAGGCGGTCCAGGACCTCGGATTCAACACCGGCAAGTCCCAGACGCCCATCATACCCATCATAGTCGGCGAGAGCCACAAGGCCAAGGCGCTGAGCGAGAAGCTCTACGAGCGCGGCGTCTTCGTGGTGCCCATCGTCTACCCCATGGTCGCCCGGGACCAGGCCCGGATAAGGGTTCAGATGCACGCCAAGCTGACCGCGGAGGAGCTGGACAAGGTCATCGAAGCCCTTGAGGAGATCGGCAAAGAGCTGGAGATCATCTAACCCCTTTTTTCCCGGCCGAGGAACTCGGTGAGCCGTCTGCTCCTTCTCTGCTTCAGGACCTCGGCGCACCTCTGGGGGGACAGGGCCTTGAACTCCAGGCCGAGGGCTGCAAGCATCCTCTGAGCGCCCCTCGCGAGCTCGGGGGCGACGAGGATGCCCCTCACCTCCCTGTCGGAGTCGATCTTGAAGACATCGAGGTACCTCTTCAGCTGCAGGACGGCCTCCTTGTCGGCTGCCTTCCGCTTGATCTCGACCACCGTGAGAACGTTCCGCCCATCCACGCCGAGGATGTCGATGAACCCCGGCTCGACGGGCTTCTCCGCCGTGATGGGTCGGAACCCCTTCTCAAGTAGGGAGGGCTGGATCATTATCGCTTGTTTCATGTCTTCCTCGCTGGCGTGGAGGTAGAACTCGCCCGCGTCGACGATGTTGAGGACGGCTACGAGGATGACCCTGTCGAAGTAGACTTCGAGGACCTCGCTCTCCTTCCTCCGGAAGACGCGCACCAGGAGCCGGTCCTCCATGAGCTTCGTTCTGAAGAGGGAGCCGGGCGGCTGCCAGTTGACCGGCGCGTAGTCCCTGGGCCGGTGGACCAGCGCCGAGCCGTCCGACTTGAACAGGACGATCCGCTCCCCCGGGTCCAGCTTTGAGCTGGCCCTTCCCTCGTAGTCGACCCAGCAGTTTCCGACGACCAGGACGGTTCTGTGGCCGGAGATTCCCCGCTTGATGGCCCGGTAGGCCTCCTCTAGGGTGGGGTTCTCAAGCACTACCTGTTTCCTTGATCCCTCCATGTCCAGCCCTCGATGGTCCGCCGGGACGGGGTTATCCTATGGATGTGACGATGTTTATCCACGGGGCGTTCATCTTCTCATCCAGCAGCTTCAGGTGGTCGACGGCTCCAGAGAGGACGAAGACCCCGTGCCCCGGGAACATGCGGTCCGGCTTCAGCTCCAGCAGCCTCTTTATCGACCTCTTCCACTCTGGGAGGTCACATCCGGGTCCGTTGATCCAGCCGAGATGGCCCTGGGCTGACGCCGTGTCTCCCGTGAACAGGCTGACGACGTCATCCTCCTTTATGAGGAGGCAGACTCCGCCGGGGGTGTGTCCGGGCGTGTGAACCACCTCGAAGTCGACCTCGCCGACCCTCACATGCTGTCCGTCAGTCAGGGTGATATCCACCTTCGCGGGCTCGAACTTCAGTCCCCGCTCCCGCGCCATGTCGTAGAGAGTTAGCTCGCCGAGGGTCTCTATCTCCTGGACCTCAGCCTCGTGGGCGGCTATCCTGCAGCCCGTTGCCTCCTTCAGGTCGTGGTTTCCGCCTATGTGGTCGTAGTGGCAGTGGGTGATGAAGGCCATCTCCACCGTCTCGGGGTCGAACCCCATATGCCTGATGTTCTCAAGCACCCTCGGGATGCCCCCGCCACCGCCGGTGTCGATGACGGCGAGGGCGCCGCCGCAGTCCACGAGGTAGATGTTACAGTCGTTAGGGGCGGAGTAGCCGTAAGCCCCTCCCCCGATGAGGTAGACCCGATCAGTCAGCCTCAAACATCTCACCAGTTAGGTTCCATACATCCAAACCTATTAATCGATCCATTTCCCCTTCGGAGGAGCGCTTCAATCCGCAATGTGAGGTTTGGATATAGTTCGTGTCCGTCGGTCATGTTCGAGGTTTCGAACGCCCGTGAGCGGCGGGGGCGGAGTTGCCACGTCTATGCAACTCGAATCTTTGAGGCGTCGAACTTCGATGAGAGTTCGATGCCGATCTTTGAGGCCTTATAAAAGATATACCTTCAAGATTTGGGACAGGAACCATGTCCCTTCGGCGTTGAAAAAAGGAGGGTGACCCCCGGGAGGGGGTTCAGGACTCCGACGCTGTTATTTGCTTGAATCGCTCCACCATCTTGGCGTAGTGCTTCTCTATGAACTCTTGGAGCTTCTCGGGGTGTTCGTTCCTCACGTGAAAGCGGACCCCGCCAGGGCTGGCGGACTGGCGGTTGCAGTAGGGGCAGAAAAATTTCTCTATCTGGATGGCCAAACAGGGTCGCCTCTCTAATCATAAATAGATTATATAGTAGTTATAACCATTTTTATCGGAGCGTCCTAAAACTCCCGCACACGCATATTTTTGTCTCAAATTAACGAGACAAAAGAGGGTGCGGCGTCGATCAGAGGCGTCCCCGGGCGTGCGCGCATCCTTTTTAAGCTCACGGCAGCCCATCCATACATGTAGGGGTGCCATTTTGGGAGAGAAGGAAGAAGCCAAGGTGACCTGGATCACCTGCCCCGAATGCGGCGCCAAGATCGGCCTCATCCTGTCCGTGGGGAGGACAGCCCTCGCTGGGAGGCCCCCAGACGAGCCCGCGGCGGCGTGGCCGCCCGGCGGCGTCAGGGAGAGGCTGGCGTCGGCCGGCGTCGATCTCTCGCTGGTCGATGTGGAGGAGGGGGAGGACGTGATCGTCATAAGTCCGAAAAGGTTTCTGGGCGACCTCTGGGGGCCCATCAACGACGCCGTCAGGGCGCTGGGCGGAAGCTGGATCCGCGAGGGCAGGCAGAGCCGATGGGAGATCAGGAAGGAGAACCTAAAGTAATCCGCGCTCCGTCAGTCTCTCCGCCACCTCTCTAGCCCACTCCCCGGTCTCAGGGTTCCCTGCGACCTCTTTCAGGAACTCCACCCAGCTTATGTCCAGGGCCTGCCTCCACCTCTCGAAGGCCCTCTTCAGGTTCTCGTAGGCCCTCTGATGATAGAGGCAGTATTTGGAGCCCCCCTTTCGCCTCCGTCCGCAGAGCGTGCATCTATCCTGCACGTTTCTCACCTCTCCTCTTCAAGGGGCAGTCGAAGTTGATGCAGAGCTCCCAGGGGCGCCTGCCACGGCGTATCACCCTTATGATGGGGGCTCCGCACTCCCGGCACGACTTCCCCGTCGCCTGGATCCGTCCCCTCTGGGGCAGGGGGTAGCTCGTGTCGCAGGAGCCGTTGAAGTAGTTGCTGCAGCCGGCGAACCGCTTCCCCGTCTGCTTGTTCCTGATGAGCCTGATCTCGCCGGTCTTGCAGACGGGGCAGGGGCCTAGGACGTTCGCCCGTAGCTTCTCCGCCCTGAGCGTCTCGTTGATCTCGACGCCGATGAGCCTCTCCTTGGTCTTGAACTCCGCGAGTATCGGTTTCAGCGCCTCGACTGCCTCGCGGACCACGGCGTCGGCCTGGGTCTCTCCCGTCTGTATCTCCTCTAGGTCCCGCTCCAGCCTGCGGGTCATCTCGACGGAGAGGATGTCGGGGCAGTACCTGCCCAGGGTCTCGACGATGGTGAAGCCCAGGTCCGTGATCCTCACGGGGTTGCCCTCGACGTAGCCGCGCTTGAACAAGGTGTCGATGATATCCGTGCGGGTCGCCTTGGTCCCGATCCCCTCGTCCTCCATCAGCTTCAGCAGGGAGCTGGGATTGAAGTGGGGCGGGGGCTTCGTGTACCTCCGGGCGGCGTCGAGGCTGACCACGGGCAGCACCTGCCCCTCCCTCAGGGCGGGCAGGACGACCTCCTCCTCCCTTATGTAGGGCGCGTAGAACAGCCTCCAGCCCTGCTCGACGACCTGGCTCCCCTTTAGGTGGAAGAGGTGGCCGTTCACATCGACCTCGGCGTCCACGTTCCGCCTGACGGCCGGGTCCCCGAGGGCGGCCATGAAGCGCCTGCAGATGAGGTCGTAGATGCGGCTCTGCATCTTGCTCAGCTTCCCGGGCAGGTTCCCGGTGGGGTGGATGGCGGGATGCGCGGGGTCGTCCTTTCTCCCCTGCCTCGGCCTCAGCCGGGGCTTTGACAGGAGCCGCTCCGCGAGGTCGGCGTAGGCGCGTCTCCTCCTGAGACCTCTCAGGACCTCGACGAGGTTGATGGAGGGCGGGAGCCGCTGGCTTGAGGTCCGAGGGTAGCTTATCAGCGCCTCTAGGTAGAGGCTCTCGGCGGCGCGCAGCGTTGTTCGAGGGGAGTAGCGGAACTGGCGGTACGCCTCCCGCTGGAGGTCTCCGAGGCTGAAGGGGGGCGGCGGCGCCTGGCTCCGCCTCTTCGACTGGATGGATGTGATGACCCCCTCCCTCCCCCTGCAGGCGGCCTCGATCTCCAGGGCTTCCCGCTCGGTCTCGATCCTCCGTCGCTTGTATTCGAGGGGGTAACGCTTGCCGTCGATCTCCGTCTCTGCCTCGATGACCCAGAAGGGGACGGGGACGAAGGTCCGTATCTCGACCTCCCGCTCCTTGATGAAGTTGAGGGTGGGCCCCTGAACCCTTCCGATGCTCAGCGTCTTGTAGTAGCCCGTGGCGTTCTTCACAGAGAGGGTGAGCGCACGGCTGAGGTTTATGCCGAAGAGCCAGTCGACCTCGTGCCGGGCCCGCCCCGCCTCTATGAGGGGGAAATCCAGGCTCGGAGGCATCGTCTCCCACGCCCTGACGAGGTCGCGGTCGGTGAGGGTCGAATACCTCATCCTCCTCGCCTTCCTCAGGCTCTCCTCGCCGCAGATGTAGTGGAGGATGGTGTAGGCGATGAGGCTCCCCTCCATATCGTAGTCGCAGGCACTGACGTAGCCCTCCACCCCTCTCGACAGCCGCTCGATGACCTTGATGAAGACGCGGGTCCTCGCTGCAGATCTATCCGCCTCGTATGCGGGCACCCACTTGAGGTCGAAGACGGGGTAGGTCCAGCCGCCTCCCCGCTGCGCCACGGTGAAGAGGTGGCCGAGGGCGGAGACCACGATGAGGTCGACGCCCCTCCGGCGGGCGATGAAGTAGGGCACCCCCTGCTCCCTATATCCCTCGGGACTGCCCTCCTCGTCGAGGGCCTGCGCTATCCGCCTCGCCGCCGTCGGCTTCTCGCAGACGACCAGAGTCCGCCCCGTCAACTCAGGTTCACTAACTCGGATCGCCAATAATAGCTTTGAGTCTGATCCGCCGGAGAAGCTTATTTATCTGTGTGGGTGGTGAACTAAGGGTGGGCTCGTGGTCCAGTCTGGATAAGACGTCAGCCTGCGGAGCTGATGATCGTGGGTTCGAATCCCACCGAGCCCGCCACTCAACCGCCCGCGCGAAACTCAAAACCCTTTTTACCCTCTAGGCGAGTTATGGAGATTAGCTATGAATGACTTTGGAGCCCTCCTCAGCAACCTCTGGGTCCTCCTCTTCTTCTTCATGGTCCTGATGCCGAAGATCCAGCAGACGGCCCTCGACTACGCGAGGAAGAGGGAGCTGACCAGGCTGGCCAAAAAGAGGGGGACGAACATCATCACCCTCATCCACAGGCAGGAGACCATCTCCTTCCTCGGCATCCCCCTCTCAAAGTACATCGACATCGACGACAGCGAGGAGGTCCTGAGGGCGATACGGCTGACACCGCGGGACGCGCCCATAGACATCATCCTCCACACCCCGGGGGGCATCGCCCTCGCGGCCACCCAGATCGCCTTCGCATTGAAGAGCCACCCCGGCAGGAAGACGGTGATCATACCCCACTACGCCATGAGCGGGGGCACCCTCATCGCCCTCGCCGCCGACGAGATCATGATGGACCCCAACGCCGTCCTCGGCCCCGTCGACCCCCAGCTCGGGGACCAGCAGGGAGCCCACGCCGCCTCCTCCATCCTCAAGGTGGTGGAGCAGAAGAAGATCGACGAGATCGACGACAGGACCCTGATCCTGGCCGAGGAGGCCAGGAAGGCGATAGCCCAGATGAAGAACACGGTGAGGCAGCTCATCGGCGACAAGTACCCGGAGGAGAAGACGGAGGAGATCGTCGAGGAGCTCGTCAGCGGAAAGTACACCCACGACTTCCCCATCACCGCCAGCGAGGCGTGCAAGCTCCTCGGCGAATGCGTAAAACGAGCGCTCCCCAACGAGGTCTACTCCCTCATGGGGCTGTACAGGATGGAGACCAGGCCCCGGAGGCCGAGCGTCGAGTTCGTGCCCGTGACCCCCCTCTCCAGAGACAGATGAAAACCCGACATCCTAGAGCCCCTCATGGTCATCTCGCCGGCAGGCGCCGGACTGGAACCCATAAATTGAAATCGAGAGGAGTAGAAAGAGACACCAACTCGGGTGGGAGTCGGATGCTCAACTCCAGGGAGATCAGGCGGCTCATCGAGACCCAGAGGTTAATCACAGGCTACGTCGATCTCGATAAACAGCTTCAGCCCTGCGGGTTCGACCTCTCCCTGGGCGAAGTCCACGCCTATGCCGGCGGCGGCCGCGTTGACTTCTCCAACATGGAGCGGGGGATCGCGGAGACCGCTCCCCTGCAGCCTGATGCCGACGGCTGGTACGCGCTCCCCCAGGGCTGCTATATCATCGTCTACAACGAGACGGTGAGGATGCCCCTCGACCTGGTCGCCATCGCCCGGGCCCGATCGACGGTGCTGAGGAACGGCGCGGCCATCGAGACCGCGGTCTGGGACCCGGGCTACAAGGGGCGGAGCAGCTCCCTCCTCGTGGTCCACAACCCCCACGGCATCAGGCTGAAGAGGAACGCCCGAGTCGCCCAGCTCATCTTCTTCAGGACCGACGAGGTCGAAGAGGGCTACCGAGGCATCTACCAGCACGAGCGCATCGAGCCCGAGGAGTAGGCCGCCCTAGGCCTCGTGCCTCAGCGGCCTCCCGGGGAGCGCGCCGGTGTGCTCGCCCTTTCGGATGACGGGAACGCCGTTCACCAGCACGTGCCTCACCCCGGCGGGGTACCTGTAGGGGTCGAGGTAGGTCGCCGTGTCCGCGACTGTATCGGGGTCGAGGACGACGATGTCAGCCCACATGCCCCGCCGGAGGAGGCCCCTATCCTTGAGGCCGAGCTTGCGGGCCGGCACCGAGGTCATCTTCCTCACTGCCCCCTCCAGCGACAGCACCTTCTCGCCGGCGTCGTGCCAGAGGTCGGGCCTCGACTCGCCGCGCACGTATTTCCTGAAGATCATGGGGAAGGTCCCGTAGCTCCGAGGGTGCATCCGGCCTCTGCCGAGAGCGCCGTAGGGCGCGAGGGCGTAGCCGTCCGACCCGATCATGCTCCGAGGGTGCCTCAGGACATGGCGAATATCCTCCTCGTTGTAGTAGAAGC
>Ga0180300_10000211_pt1 | contig 24284 bp, 60 predicted proteins | sample GuaBasSediGuay15_FD_121798 | JGI IMG/M metagenome (GOLD analysis project Ga0180300, IMG submission 121798) | Subseafloor sediment microbial communities from Guaymas Basin, Gulf of California, Mexico - Guay15, Core 4569-2, 21-24 cm | ecosystem: Environmental > Aquatic > Marine > Hydrothermal...
ATGATATAAAGTGTAGTATTTGTGGTGGAAAGTGTGATGTAGTTAATATAAATAATGTTGTAGAAATTTATGAAGAATTAGTTAGTGAATTAGGTTTAGAAGGTTTAATTGAATTTATAAAGGATAAAGAAATAGAAGAAGAAAATAAAGATTTGATTGAATATTTAAAGTATAAAGGTTTATGGAAAGAAGGAGGTGTAAAAATGTATAAAATAACTGGTATAGGAAATGCAATTTGTAACGACGGAAAAGAAGAATATGTTGATATAGTAGATTACGATTACAAGTGCAATAGTATTGAGGAAGTATTAAGTGTGATTAAGAAGTGTTTAGAAACAGGATTTATAAAAATTGAAATAAGGAACGAATATAAGGAGGTATAAATGTTAAAAGTAGGTGATAAAGTTAAAGTTAAAAAATTAAAAAAGAAGTTTGGTTCATATTTCGTAGAAAATGAATTATCAAGAGGATTTATTGTAGAAGATGATAAAAGAAAGTTCTTTGGTAAAACAGTAACTATTTCAAAGATAAAAACTAACAAATTAGGTGAGTTAGAGTGTAAAATTTTAGAAGATAAAGGTAAGTATTGGTGGAGTGATGCAGAATTTGAATATGAAAATAAAATATCAAAATTATTAGGAAAAATAAGAGATTTACTTATAAAGGAAGTAGAAAAAGAAAGTTATAAAATTTGTTCAGAAGTATTTGATGATTGCAAAGGTTATAGTATAAGTTTTAGTAACGGTGGTAGTATTATTAGTATAAATATAAAAAGTTGAAATATAGAAGGGTAGAGTATGAATAAAAAGAAAATAAAAGGAGGTAATCAATGAATAAAAAACTAACAATTTATTTAGTAGAGGATACTGAAACAGGCCTTCAGTTAGATTCGTATTTTTTGAGCTGCAGAAAACCTGACGAAACTGAACCTTTTACAGTGTTAAGAGAATTTGAAGTAGAAGTTATAAAAGGAGATAAAGACGAATTAAAAGAACTAATTAATAAAACAGGTTACTTTGCACTATGACTATAAAAATAAAATGTAAAAATTGTGGTTATATAAAAGAAATTTACAATAAAGAAGAACTATACTTATATAGAGAGTGTGTAATATGTGGAAGCAGAAGTTTAGAAATAGTTAATTTGGAAGAAGTTATGAGAGAAGAAATGGAAAGAGAAAAGATTAACAAATTATATAAATCATTTAACACTTTAGGAATAGAAAGAACTTTAGAAGTTATAAAAGAATACGAGCATTTAAAAAAGAACTATAAAGACTTAATAAATAGTATTTTTAGAAGAAAAATGGTATAAAAAGATTGTGAGTAAGATTTGTAAAGAAAAAGAAGAATACTTATTAAAGGGAGTTGATATATGTTGAAATTACGAGAGTCTGAATTAAACGATATAGTCGTCACTTATATAAACGGGCTTTTTAACGAAGTATCTCTAAATACCGATGATGGTTATATAGACCTTATAATTGAAACATATTCAAAGTCTGAAGAAGATATGAAAGCACTAGACTATTTAATTAGTCAATTGTATGACATAGTGCAAGAGGATATGAAATCATTAGTTAGATTAGTTAATCGTGAAATAGAAAAAATGGTAAATAAATCAATCAAACGTATAAAGCTACTAAAATTAAAAAATATAGTTAACGGATTGGAAATAGAAAATAAGAAAAAATAGGAACCTTTTATAATGAAGTACAGAGTGGCTGTAATTAGAAAATCAGGTAAAATAGAAGGAGAAAACTTTAATTCCTTAGAAGAGTGCTATAAATTTATACTTAAGGAAGATTATAAAAGATATAGAATTTTAGATGTAAAGCTTAACAAAGTAATTGAGAAAGGAGAGTGAGAAATGAAAGATGTAAATGGAAAGAAAGTACGAGTAGGAGATCTTATAGCTGATATCAACGGATCAGAGGGCAAAGTAGTAGAAGTAAATAAAAAATATGGTTATATTTTAGTTTATTTTCCAGGCTATGGAAAAGATAGATTGGATAACTCTGACTGGTTTGAAATCTTACCTAAAGAAGAAGGAGGGAGATGATGAAAAAAGTAATAAAATCAATTAAATTTATATCAGCGTGTTTAATTTTTAGTATTGGAGGAACTTTAAGTTACTATTTATATGAATATTTAAGAGCTGGAGGTTTAGATAAAGGTACAGATATGATAGGGGAGCTTTTGTTAGTTTTTTTAGTGCTACTGCCATATGTAGTTTTATATGGTTTAATTTTAGATGAACTAGATAAGGAGTAAAATGACTTTACAAGAGCTTAGAACTATTTTATATTATGTGTTTGGCAATAAAGATGATTTTTTAGAGTGGAGAGTAAATTTAGTAAAAGAAATATGTGGAGAAAATTTTGAAGCTGATGTATATATATATAGCTACCAAAGGTTTGATACTATCTCTAGAAATATATATATTAAAGAATATACTAAAAATATAGATATTAAAGAGTATAGTGATTTGATCAAGGTAAAGTTAACTCCTAGGCTTACTTATGTTGTTGGTGTATCAGTACCTCGATTTGGCAGTATAAATAAGGTTAAGGTAGTTTACAGTATGGAGCCTAATAAAGTAATGAAAATTAAACCTCTTCTTTATAAATGGTTAAGAAATAAAAAAGATTATGAGTGGTTAAGAAGACAAGCTTTATTTAAGTATTTTGTAGAGCTATGACGAGTGGAGTTAACAAAGTAGACATAAGTAGGTTAAAAAAACTACATTTAATAAATAGAATACAAAGAAACAAATGCTATTACTCTGACTCTTGGTGGATGTTTATGATTGAAAACGGTATTATCAATGTGGTAAATGGGCGACCTGTATTAACCAATAAAGGTAAAAAATTAGTAGAAGAGTACGAAATAGAAGCAACTAAAAGAAAAGAATTATCTAAACGAAAAGAGAAAATAAAGAGAAAGCTTATTCAACTGATAATTACCAATCAATATAGTATTGTAGATCTTGCAATAGAAGAAGAAATATTTGACATTACATATAGAGTAAAAATATCAACGTCGCTTGGAATACATCACTTAAGTGTGGTTATGTATCATAATTACTCTGATAATACCGATGCTGTTTATATTTTCTTTGTCGATTTAGATCGGTATGTGAAGTCTTCCAAAACATGTAAACGATTGATGCAGTCCTTAAAGCAGAAGATAATTAAAGAAAAAACTTTATTTTATGTTAAACATAATGCAGAGCTTGATAAGCTGTTTAGCATTGTAGAATAAAGTAGAAAAGAAGGTGTATATGAAGCATTTTTGCAGAGCTATGAATATAAAAGAAGGAGAAATATATAAATCATCAATTACAGGTTTATACTTTAAGATAGTAAAAATATATGAAAAAGATAATTTAGTATTAGTGCAAAGTTTAGAAACAGGTAACCATTTTTATTTTGGTTTAGTAGAGGTTAGAAAGAATTTTGCCGAGATTCCTAAGATTAAAAAGTTGTTACTAATTTAAAAGGAGGTAAGATGAAACAGGAGAAATTAAAAGATTTAGTGGAAAGATACGTTTATTGTAAATTTAACGAAGCTAGGGGACATGAAGAGCCTGATTTTGTAGAAGATTTAGAGTTTGAATACGAGGAGTACGAGGGATTCAAAAACGTGTCGCACCTTATTAAACTAATAAGCTCAGAATGTGATAAAGAATTAGAAACGCTAGGTGTTACAGTTGAAAATAAACTTGAAGAGATTATAAACAAAACATTTAAAAAATTAAGTAAAATTAGGAGGTGACTCATTATGTCTAAGTATTATGTAGATAAGTTTCAAATTACAAGATTCAGACCAGAATTTATTGAAGGTAAAGAATTTAACTCTCTGAAAGACGCTTTAGACTATATTAGAAAAGAAGCAACGAAGTTGAATGACGATGAAGAGCTTGCTATAGGTAAAGGGTCGCATGATAAATTTGAATAAAAAAGGAGGTGATAAAATGAAAAAAACTATAACAATAAAAATTATAAAATCTTGGAATGGAAGGCAAGAAGGAGGATATGTAGGAAATTCTTATATCTGGGATTGGCAATTGGAAGATGTTGTTAAAGACTATAAAAGACAAGGATATAAAATTAAATTAGTAGAGATAAAGAAATAAAGGAGGTGAAAAATGGCAAGAAGAACTACCTATCCTGAGGTTACTGTTAAAGAAGATAAGATATTTGTAATACAGTCAAGTAACGTATTAGAGCTAAATACAAATCAAGCGGAGCGATTAATAGAATTACTGAGACATGAATTGATGCATCTAGAATGCAGACAACTTTTATCATTAAAAAAGGAGGTGAAGAATGAAAATTGACTTAAATAGAAAAGAAATAAAACTACTCATAGCAGGTATTCAAGAAGTTAGACTTAACTTTAGAAAGTATAATTTAACATTTCAATGTTTAATACATAATTATGCTGATAAACTACTTGACAAATTAACAGAGAAGCTTAAAAGAAGGAGGTGATTTATGAAGCTTAAAGAATTACGTCCATATCTTAGAGGTAGCTATGCTGCAAAATTTGAAAACTTTAAGATAGACCTCTGGAATAGCAGGTTGATTCTTCGCTTTCGTATACTACATGAAAATATCGAAGTAAGTCACGTTATTTTTCTTCATGATCTGCATATTGTTAAACGAGATATTCCAAAATTTCTAAGCGCATTAAACGTTAGTGACGATACTGAAATAGGTAATCCTTTTGAGTGTGATAAAACTTTTATCAAACTACTTAAAAGCCTTAGAGGAAAAACGTTAAAGCTACACATAACCGATTTTTATGGATATGGTGGTATTACTGATTTCTACAAGGTAGAGAATTGAAAATAAAAGGAGGTGATATAAAATGAAAGAAGAAGCTAAAAGACTGATACATAAGTCAATAACGAGCGAGTTAATAAGTGATATCATTCTGCCTGCGCTAGGTACTGGACTACTTGCTTTTGCAACTATTAAACTATTTGGAGTAAAAACAGCGCTCATTATAATGTCTATAATGCTAAGATTGGGAGTAGAATCTAAACAGTCTAAAGCGCTATAAAAAGGAGGTGATTTATGAGGATTGAGCTAATCAAAGAATTCGTAAAAAACATCAATGAAAAACAACTAAAAATACCAGTTCTTCTTATAGGTCAAACAGGAATAGGTAAATCTTGGAGTATGAAAGAGTTAGCTAAAGAATTGGGAATTGATTTTGTAGATTTAAGATTAGCTACTCAAGAAGTAACAGACTTAATAGGATACCCAAGAATGATTAAAAGAGAAGGCAAAGATCCAGTAACTGTTTGGACCAAGCCTGAATGGTTTCCAGATGAGGGAACTAGAGGTATCTTAGCATTAGAAGAGGTAAACAGAGCTCCTGAAGATGTAAGACAAGCTATATTTCAGTTATTAACTGAATGGAAACTGCATACTCATAAACTCCCAGCTACTTGGACTATAGTGTCTATGGTAAATCCAGATAATGGAGAGTACCACGTAAACAAATTAGACAAAGCATTTAAAAGAAGATTTGTCCAAATCGTTGTAGACCCACCAGAAGTAGACGAATGGGGTGTGTGGGCAAAAAAGAATAACGTAAAAAATGAGATTATACAGTTTGTGTTTAGCTTTCCAAGATTATTGCACACAGAGGAAAGTATTAAAATTGATGCGTATCCAACTCCTGATGGGTGGCGAATAGTATCACTACTTTTAACGAACAATGTGATACCTTATTCAAAGCATAAAGATGATAATCCTATGCTTGAAATAACTGCAGGAATTATAGGAAATGAGGCAGCATCGGGTTTTATACAGGCCTTAAGAAAGGGATTAGATAAGTATCTTACCTGTGATGATATTCTAAACAACTACAGTCGGCATAGAGACTATTTCAAACAAGTAGTGGAAAAGAAGAGAAATGACCTAATATATATGTCAGTATTAGATTTATTAACATCTTTAAATAAAGCAAAAAAAATTACTAATAAGCAAGCAGAAAATCTAAGGGACTTTATGCTAGATGTGCCTGCAGAAAATTTAGTAGTACTTGTTAAGGAATTTGAAGAAGTAATAAATAATAAACTGTCACAGTATGATGAGCTGTGTAATAAGCTACTAGAAGTGGTAAAAGCTGCTAAGGAGTTAAGAGATTAAAAAGGGGGGATTTATAATGGATTTAATGGATAAAGTTACAACTGCTTTTCTGTTAGAAAGCAGTGGTGATAAGGTATTTTTTGCATCTCTATTAGTGCAAATGATAAAAGAGGAATCAGATACCACTCCCACTATGGGAGTGACTATTAGGGATGGTTTAATATACCTACTATATAATAAAAAATTTGTAAATTCTCTATATAAACAGAATAAGAAATTTTTAATACCTTTGGTAGAGCATGAATTACTACATATAGTTTATCAACATATAATTAGAGCTAAAGATAAACAGCCTACTATATGGAATTTAGCAACTGACATGGCAATCAACTGTAATATAAACGGTATTAAAGATGTTAGATGGTATAATGGAGGAGTTGAATCTTGTCCTGTTTTTGCTGATAGATTTGGACTACCTGAGGGTAAAACTGCAGAATGGTACTATGATCAGCTAATTAAAAACGCTAAAAAAATGAAACTATCATTTAGCTTTGACGATCACTCCAAATGGATAAAAGCATCTAATAAGAATATTTATAAAGAAGTTATCAAGCGTGTTGTTTCAAGAGCTTATGGCCAGGCCAAGAAAAGGGGTTATTTAAGTGGTAATTTAGAAGAAATTATAAAAGATTTATTAGAGCCACCAACTATTAGTTGGAGAGAATTACTTAGACAATACATAGCTCAAAGTGTCAAAGTAGGGCATAAATCAACTTGGAAAAAATTAAATAGAAGATTTCACCACCTGGAATGTATAAAGGGAAAAACATCTGATAGAACTGTTAAAATATTAGTAGCTTTTGATACATCGGGCTCTATTGACAATAGTGACTTTAAAGATTTTTTAGCAGAAATTAAAGGGTTATTAAGTGTATATAAATGTATAATTGACTATATTGAGTGCGATACGGAAATTAAAGCTAAAGGACGTATACATCCTTGGAGTAAATTACATATAAACTTTAAAGGTAGAGGAGGGACAGATTATAAGCCTGTTTTTAAATATTTTAATAAAATAAATCACGACTTATTAATCTTCTTTACTGATTTATATTGCGATTACAAAAATTGCAAAACTAATAAAGATGTAATTTGGGTAGTAACTAAAAACTATAACGAAAACAACAAACCTCCTTTCGGTAGGTTGGTGGAAATAAAGAAATGAGGGACTTAAAAAAATACTATAGAAGAAGAGATGTAAAAATAAGTAAAAACACTATCTTATTTTATAATGTATACCATTTAAAATCGCATTATTATATTGAATTAGGAATAAGGATAAAGGATTGGGTAGTATTTATAACTATAAAAAATAAGTGGTAATAATTATGAGTAAACGTCGGAAAATTATTACTTTATTACAAGAGGGTAAACCAGTAAAAGAAATTTGTCAATCCCTAGATGTAAGTAAATTTTATGTGTATTCTGTAAGACATCAAATCAAGCTAAGTAAGATTAAAAAAGAAAATAGAAAACGTAAGTTAAGAAGACAACATATGCTGGAGTTAACCTGCTGTAAGTGTAAAAAGACCTTTTTAATTAGAACAAATAATCCTGATATTTATACAGATGAAGTTGTTAAGAATTGGAAATGTCTAAACTGCAGTTACAAGTAGGTGATACTTTTTATATTGAAAATAAAAACGAGATACGTATAATAACGAATGTAACTGTTGATAGAGTGCATTATAAATCATACGCCCTAGTCAATGGTAGGTGGGAGTTGCTCTTTTATAATAACCTAGATCCAAACTCTTTCTTACTTTTATTTGGGGAATTTAAAGTTCCTAAATTAAAAGCTATAATATTAAAGTCGCTAATAAAGGAGTAAATATGTTTAGGTGTGAATATTGTAATAAGCTATCAAAATTAGGAGAAAAAAGTTACACTATTGTAGTTGAAAAAAGACCCAAAGTATACTACGTTAAGTATACTAAAGTTATTATTAAAAGAAGGCCTGGCAGGGGAAGAAGAAAGAAAAGAATACATATAAAAAAGATTACTAAGGGATGGGAGATAGTAAAAGAATTAAAAGTATGTCAAGAATGCTATAATAAAATACACAGTTGATAGATAGGAGTAAGTAGATGAATATCAAAGTAAAAATTGGAGATGTGTTCAAGATTAAGTGGTCCAAAAATAGACCCTATAAAATCTACAAATTATACCAAATAAAAAAATACAAATCACCAATTGGTGAATATGCAGCAAGATGTGTTAAAATTGATAATGGAGCAATGTATCTCACTTTTTTTGCTGCTGAAAAAGTAAGTGAGAACGAAGTTATATTGCCCTTAACTAGTCATGCCAAGTGGGCTAAATTATCCAGGTTGGAGACTATACTATATGAATACGAGATGGATAAATACTGGAAAAAGCATTTCTAAAAGTTTGGTAGGTAGAGATGCTAGTAAAAGTAAAACTAGGTGACGTTTTTTATATAAACTGGTTTCACCGTCTTGATACTATATACAAACTCTATCGTATTAATTATGCTATAAGACAAGTTTATGGAGTGTGTATAGAGAGTAATAAAGTAATAAAAATAATAGGAAACGCTTGGTTCAGAATTGATCATATCAAAGATGATAAAATATACATAGATCTTGGTGAGAGTTTTGAAGGTGAGTTTAAAGTATTGCCTAAATTAAAAGCAATATTATGTGAATATGAGATGGATAGTTATTGGAATTATTGGAGTAAATATGAAAGTTCGAGTAAGTGAAATAATTAAAAACTTTGATAAATACAAAAGAAAGTTAGTTAAAGGATTTCCTGGCGTAGAAAACGATGTATTTCGACTATTGAGCTGTGAGATTCCTAATAAATACTATGGTGTCAGATTTATTGTAGAGGCAATAAGTTGCAGTTCAGTTGCTAAAGGTAATATTGCTCATAGGTATGCATATGTTAATGATTATTTAGAAGTAGCTAATTCAAAATTACAAGAAATTATATTAACGAAAGGAGAGGATTATGAAGTGTAATATTTGTGGAAGCCAGTTAATTATTAATTCTAAAGGAGAATTAGAATGTCCTGTATGTAGTAAGAAAAAACGTATTTTAGTGATATCGTATTGCAAATTCAACGATTTAGAATATTACAGAGTAGAAGAAGTTTCAGGTATTTTAGTAGATAGATATTTGTTGAAAGAAGAAGTTGTAGAATTAGTAAATAAAGGAGTGGAGGTAAGAGTAAAATGATTTTTATTATCTCATTGCTTCTGATTATATTTTTACCATATGTTATTCTTTACTTAGGAGGTTTAGTTATACTAGCTGTGTTAACTTTCTTACTAGCTATGTTATTCGCACTATCTCCCTTTCTACTTGAAAAAACTAGGCATCGTAGAGCCTATAAAAAATTAATAAAATTGTGTTCTAATGATAATTTAAGGCATCTAAGTACAGAAGAAAAGAAGAAGCTTGCAGAGTTAGTAGACTTATATCATACTAACTATAAAGAGTTTGTTAAGAAATGGAAATCTATAGCAGTTTGGGCAGCTACAGGTTATACTGTAGCTAAGTTAGGTACAGAAAGGGTGATCAGATACGGTTTAGGATATGTATTAATTAGAAGGTTATTACGTAAGAAAACTGATGATATATTCTAGTAAACAATTATTACAAGTTTTGTACAAGTCTTATAGAGCTAGTATGCCTATGTATAGTAAGCTGATGACAATTTCAGACGAGCACACACATATACCGATTAACATACTTAGGTTTATAAATCGTACCTATGATAAATTTTACTCATTATCTGCATATAGAGATCGCGTTAACGCTATCACTCTTGATCCTGGAAGAGTAGTATCTCAATACTATCAAAATAACCATATCTACGCCATACGAGTAATAGGAGTGTATAAGTGTTCTAATAGCGGTAAGAAAACGTTCGGAGCATGTAGATATTGTCCAGGACATGTATTAACTCTATCTGAATTTACTCACTGTGTAGGATATGAAGTGCTTATAGAAAACAAATATATAGATATCGTGAATATCTTTACAGAGCAAGAAATAGAGAATCTAAAAAAGAAGTTTAATATACAGGTAGATTATGTTGATGGCTAAATAAGGAGGTTATTATGAGATATGATTATATATCTATTAAGGACTTAGGAGTATCATACTATACTTTTCGTAAAAACTTTAAAAAAGTAATCAGAAAAATGTTATTAAAGTATCCTAGTGGTTTAAGGGGTAAAAATATCAGTGGGTCCATACTAGGCTCTATCAAATCATGTCAGTTATCATGGCAAGATATCAAATATTTACTATTACTTGAAAATAAGAATATAGTATTAAGTATTATGACAAATCGCTTAGTTCCCGACAAGTATAAATATCGGATAATATTGCTAAATGCTGCATCATATGGCTACCAAGTGTTTAACGATAGTGGTAAGCTGTATAAACATCTTTTGAAGCGTATTAAATATTTAGATAAATATTATGATAAAAAATATGAAAACACAATAACTTGGATCATACAAGCATGTAAAACAACAAATAACCTACATTTGCTACCTGGCTGGGCGATTGTGTATGGATATAAGCTATATATTATTAAAGATACAGATATCCGGTCTGATTCAATATCTATAAACGATGTAATCAAAGCTGGTCGACTACATAAGCTTGGTACCTATGAAGTTCGCCCCTTTCTCAAGCACGAAATTAGCGACGGCAATACTATAAAGGAATTACTATTAGAAGCAGTTAAACCAGATTATGTGTTAAGTATCGCTGCAGAAATACTTCAAAAGAACCTCCTTAACATAGACTTTGATTCTTTTGTAAATGTAGTCATAAAACAGATTGTATTAAACAAGCCGAAGTATGGATACAGAGACTATTATGCTATATTTGAAGGAGTATTAAAACTATATAATAAAGAGAAAGGAGGTGTAAAATGAAAGATAGTATTTGGAATGAAAGAGGGGAGGCTGTAATAAGAAAAGATGGAACAATACACCACATACAGTCAGAAGAAGGAAGAAAAATTCTACGAAGAAAGTATGGAAAAAATGCTGAGAGTGTGGAAAGAACAGGCTCTATCTACGATGAGAACGGTGGATTTTACTTAGAGTAGGGGGTGATGAAAATGATTAAAGAATTAAAAAGAGCTAAGGGCGGGTTTTCAGATGCTGTAGTTAATACTACTAGATGGAAAGAGTATGTAGTAAAACGTATTAAAGAAGGAATTCCTGTTTTTGGCTATTTTGGAGCTTCAGAAAGAACTGAAGAAATAGACAGAATAGTTGAAGGATATCTGATTATGAAAGGGCTATCTCACGAAGCTATAGCTTGCTGGTTAACATCTACAACAGCGAGACATTTCGCAGATAATCTTTGCGAAGGAATAAGTAAAGAAGAAGTAATAAAGATATTAGATAACTATACAAAACATATTTATTTAGAATTAGCTATTTGGAATTTTCCAGGCTATAAAGGAAACTTAAAAGATTTTATTCGTATTAAAAAACAGATAATAAAGGAGGTAGTTGAAGGATGAATTTGATTGGGTTGGGTAACGTTAAATATGAAATTAGCAGACTGCAAGAAGTGCCTCATATACTAATATCTGGACCACGTGGAACAGGTAAAAGCACGCTATCAAAATATATAGCACATACTAAGCGTAAAAAGCTTATTTTCACTGCAGGTAATACTCTAAAAAAAGTTGATCTTCTTAACATCTTTATAAACATTCAAGAAGGTGACATCTTATTAATTGATGAAATACATAGATTATCTCCTAAATTAGAAGAAATTCTTTATCAGCCTATGGAAAACTTTATACTACCAGTAAAAACAACTTATGGTGAACAGCAACTATTTAAATTACCTAAATTTTCTTTAATAGGAACTACTACTAAACCATCTATGATAAGTAAGCCTTTGATGTCAAGATTTCAATTACACTTTCAAATAAGTCATTATAATATCAGAGAATTAGCAAGAATTATAATGTCTAATTACTCTAATATCAATAGAAGAACAGCATTAAAAATAGCCATAAACGTAGTAACCCCAAGAGAAGCTATTAATTTAGCTTATAGATGTGTAAATTTAGCAAATAAAGATGTGAATAAAGAGATTGATAATATTTTAACATTTATCGGTTATAAGTACGGATTATCTAAAAATGAAAGATTTTATTTAAAGATACTACATAACTGTCAAAGATTATCTCAGACTTCTCTATGTTCTGCTTTACAGGTAGATAAAGATGAGTTATCCTTTGTTGAGGATAAGTTACTTTTGAGAAGATTAATTGAAATAACTAATAAAGGTAGGCAGCTAACTTTTAAAGGTTTGCAATTAGTAAGAAAATTATGATAAATTATATAAAATAATATTATAAGTAATAAGTGGAGGAGTAATATGATACAATACATAAACAAATTACAAGATAAAGACATAAAGATAAAAATAACACAGTCAATTTTAAATATTCTTACTGTAGATGATATAAAAATACGTAACCATAGTTTATTAATAAGAAAAACTACTATTAATATAGACTCGTGTGTTTATTATGCTAGGGGATATATAACATCTAGGAGTGTTATAATTAAATTAGAGAGTAAAAAATATATTTCCCAATTTCGCTTAATTTCTACAGGCTCTCGATACGCTCTTAGATATCGTTCTAGCATGTATTTTGATTCCTCTTTTGTTCCATCTAAAGAAGATTTGTATAATATCTTATTTAATACAAATAAAAGGATGCATTTTATACTTAAAAGTAATGATAGTAAATTATTGCAATATGTATTAAGCTATGCAGAAAAAAAGAAAGAAAATAAGTAGGGATTATAAGCAGGCAGCTTTAATATTATTAGAGCAGTTAATTAAGGCCTATAAAAATAATTATCTCACTCTTTTATCAGGTATATTAAATAGTGAAGCATCTAATAAATTAAAAAATGTCTTAATAGATTTACTATATAAATATTATATTAATAAATAATAAGTTACTTCGTAACTTATATATATTATAATATATATATTATATATAACTTATAGGATGCCTAATTATAAAGATGCTATATAATAAATACAATATATATATTGATATTAGATATAACGCGATATTAAGATATCTTTTTAGATGCCCTATAACTAATGAACTTGTGTTTGAAGATGTACTTAATAATACTCCTTCTAAGTACTTTTATTTTGATCGAGACAGTATTGAACGTAGGCACTATGAATACTGTAATAGATTTCGTTGTGAGCGTTATAGAGAGTGTAGACTTATTAATCAGTTTAAGAAATTATGCTCTTACGATAAGAAGACATTTAATTATTTATTATCATGTAAAAAGATAATTAAATATAATAAACTAAATAGTATATTACATTTGAAAGAGGATGTGAGAAAAAGAATAGAAAAATGGCTAGAAGCTCAAAAGTAAATATTAAAGAAGGAGATCTATTTATTAACACCTTTGATAGAATGACTGTTATAAAATACTGTTTTAGATGTCCAGCAACTGGAGATTTAATGTTTGAGGATATATCAACTACTATTGTAGGAAGACAGTACACTTGTTACTACTACCACTGTTACTACTGCAAACATCATAATAAATGTCGTAGTATTAACAACATGTATAGCTTTAATGAAGAGGCTTTTGACTGCTTTTTGAAGACTGGTGAGGTAGTAAAATATAATAAACTAAACGCAATTCTCTATTTGAGAGAGGAATATAGAGAAAAGGTAGAAAAATGGATAAAAGAATATTTAAAGTAGGTGATTATATTACTTGGCCTCATAACCCTGAGCTTTACTGGCAAGTTATTTATAATTGCCCTATACACGATGAAATACAAGTATGGAAGAGAGTGACTTTACAGCCAGCAAGAATAGTATCAAGTTTTAAGTGCTCAAAATGCAAAAACCATAACTGCCCCGTGAATACTGAAGAATATGTAATAGTAGTATCTACCGAGGAATACTTATACAAACACGCTATAAAGGTCTCTAAACTTAAAGCAATAGTTGCCATAGCACAATATGAAAATAAATAATTTAATTAAAAAAGGTGATATTTTTATTCTTATAAATCGTTTTAACTGTAAGGTTGTACAATATTTATATATGTGTCCTGAGTTAGGATTACCAGTGTTTAGACGTGTATTGGTTAAAAAGAAATCTGATTTAATGGGTGCCTGTTACGGAAATAAATGCAAATACTTAAGTGAGTGTGAAAAACAACCTATAGAATATTGGTTTGAAGATGATATTATTGATTATTTAAAAACCAAAAGACTAGTTAAATTTAACAAGCTAAACGCGATATTATATCTGGATAATAAAACGAGAAAAAAAGTTTATAAGTATTTAAAACAGAGTCAAATATGAGTGATTTAAGACAAGTCACTATTAACGGTGTTAGTATTAAAGAGGGTGACTATATTCAAGTTAGCTCATATATATATAAAGTTATCTATGTTGGTAGAAAGTTTATAGACGTAAAAAAGTTATACAGATTAGGAACTACAACTTTTTGGTATCATGATGTTATCGATACTATGCATATAAATACTTTAAGGGGCGTATCAAAAGTATCTAAACTTAAACAAATAATTATGGATTTAGACAATATTAAAGATTTTCACGAAGTTATTAGAAAAAACGATTTATAAACTAAGGGAAAGTGAGAAATGACAAACTTGTCCTGTTTAAAAAGTATCTGTTTGCATGTTACGAACAGGTGTAATTTAAATTGCTCCTATTGTTATGCCCGAGGGCCTTATTGGAAAGGAGAGATGTCTAAACAAATGGTACAAAGTCTCATTGATTTTGCTGTCACTTATAAATTGAAAGAAGTTGTATGGATAGGGGGAGAACCAAGTCTGTATGACATGGCATTTATTTCTAAAATGAGTAAAAGGTTATTAGAAGGAGGTGTAAAAATAGTAAGATTAAATACAAATGCCTACGATATAACTCCAATACTAAAATATCTACATCCCAATAATATTAGTTTTATAAATGTTTCTATTGATGACCTTCCCTCAAAAACACTAGTGCGTGATAAAAAAATATGGGAGAGCTGTAAAATTCTTCTAAGTATGGGTTACTCTTTAAGAGTAAATGTTACTATAAGCAAACTAAATAAGCAATATATTGAGAAAATTTTAACACTAATTAACGAAGAACTTAACCCCCTAGAAATAAACATACATGGGGTGTCTCTCGCAGGAAACGCTCGCAAAAACAATGTAGAGTTAGCACCTCTTGAATATTTAAGAGTTTGGAAGCGACTAAAAAGACTGTATTTTTATCATAAGATATCAGGCCCTATAATTTACAAACATAAAAACGACGTTTCTGAAAATGATCTAATATGTGTAGCTAGAAATCCTTTACGCTTGTATGTTATTCCCGATGGAAGTGCTTTTAGCTGCCCCTATCTAGTGCTAGATGCGAGTCGTAAAATAATAAGTAGATTCTTTTGGAACGGTAAAGGCTTTAGGGAACGTAAGCAATATACTGAAAGATATATGGAGCAAAAAGGATGCCCTATTCACAGCATGTATTCTCAGTATAATATCCCAAAAAACTACATTACTCTTTGCAGATATGTTAAAAATAATCAATCGCGTTTGTCAGTTTGTTAGTAAAGAGAGGTGAGTAATGATTATATCTTTTTTAGGAATAAATTGTACTGGGAAGACAACTTTAAGTCAGCAATTCGCAAGAGAATTTAAAGGCGAATATGTGTCTTACAAAGTAGAAGAGAACATTATACCTAGCTTTTATGTTAACGATATAGAAACAGTCTATTGTGCTGAGAAGACTTATCAGAAGAGAATAAATGAAATATGTAAAACTGTGTTAAAAAAGAGCAATAAAAAAATTTATTTTTTTGATCGACATCCGATAGAACAACTGCTGTACTGCTTTGATAGAGTATACAGTAATAGACAGTTTGACAATCTTTACTATTATTTAATCAAACATATTTGTAAAATTTCACCTACTCTATCAATTATCTTAGTTCCCTCTGATATAAGTAAAATAGTACAGAGAATAAAGAGATGTAGATCCAACATGTATAGAACTTTTTTAACTGCTAACAGGCTACAAAAACTTAATAAGCTGTATCTACTTCTGTATGGTATTCTAAAAGGAATAGGACAGCAAACAATATGTCTAGATCCTGTGCTACCCTACAAAAAAGTTTATCGACTTTCTAAGGAGAAGATATTAGAAATAATATCAAAAGAAAATGATTTATAAATTAACAGATATAGAAAAGAAATGTTTAAAAGTATTTAAGTACGTAGTAGGAGTGGACGAAGTAAATGTGTGTGCTTATTGGGGCGAAATAGTAGTAGTAGGTGTACTAGTAGATAAAAACATTAGATATCCAGTAAATGATTCTAAACTCTTAACTAATAAACAGATAGAAGAAAAAGCAGAATGGTTAATGAATCATGTTAAATATAATGTAGAATATGTTTCTCCTAAAGAATGCGATAATGATATGCTAAAAAACGAATACAAAGCTATTAAAAGAGTAATTAACAAATTAGAAAACAAAGGGTTTGTATTTATAGATTTTCACTCTTTACCAGATAGATTTCATTTACCTCAGTGGGGTTATAAAGATGCAGATAGAGAATTATGGTGTGTCAGTAGTGCTAGCATAATAGCCAAATATATCTGGAATAAAAAGTGTGAGTGGTATCATAGTGTATATCCTGAGTATAACTTAATCAATAATCGAGGTTCATTTGGTAATCAATTGTTTAATTTGACTGTGAAATATGGACTAACTAAATATCATAGATGGAATTGGATAAAATCAGCTTGTAAGAAGAAAGGAGTTAATTTTGATGAAATTAAAAGAAGGTGAAATATATCAATACCAACTCAATAAGCACTATTACGAAATTTATGAGACTGATTCTGAATCTTCCTTTGTACTTGTTAGGGATTTACACGACGGTTTACTTAATTATTTCAGCTATAGACTCGTAAAGCGCTATTTTAAACCAATATCCAAGTTAAAAGAGATTCTATTAAAAAATCAAATTTCAGATGATGCTGAAAGTAGGTAGACTATATCAATCAGAGATAACTGGAGTTATATACAGAGTTAAAAGAATAGATACTTATACTCGAAACGTAGAACTTCACAGTAGAAGCTTAGTATTTCCCCTTTATCTTGATTTAGACTGTGCTAACAAGACTCTTAAACCTCTTTCAAAGCTAAAAGAAATTCTGATAGAGTATGAAAATAGTGAAAAATAAAATCTACCAATACCAAGAAGACAAACAGTATTATATTGTGATTAAAGTATCTAAATACGAAGTAGCTGTACTACCTTTAGATCTTATTCGTTTATGGTCTCATTTTAGCAGTTCAGCATATTATTATTGCAGTCCAACATATTTTAAATCAAACTTTAAACCCATACCTAAACTGAAGGAAATACTACTATATGAGAGTGAAAAAAGGTAAAATATATCGTCATTTAAATAGCTATTATATAGTAATTAATCCTCATTTGTTTCCTGATAGGGGAGTTTTTATTAAAAATATAAGCAATGAAAACACGTATGTAATTAGCTTTTCCTACTTTAAACGCCACTTTAAGTTAGTACCGAAATTAAAAGAAACTCTGTTAAAAGGTATCTATGGAAGTATATAAACATAAAAACAACAATCGCTACTACATAGTTTGTAGAACTACTAAGGACAGAGTTTACTACGTAGAGTGGAATGGAAGTAATTTGCGTTATTGGGATAGTAGTATAGTACTATTTCATGTATTTAAAAAATATCTTGAACCTGTTTCTAAATTAAAAGAAATTTTAATAAGATACGAGATTCAGCAATTTTTAGAAAAAGGTATATAACTACAATAAGAAGAAGATGATAAATTTGGTACCTAAAAAACAAATCGGTTACCCATATTTTAAATGCTATCTCTGTAAACTTTTTAATCGTCGTAAATATAATAAATGTGTGTTAACAGTAGTGAGAAGTAATAAACTTTTATGTTATTCTACCTTTTTTAGTATATGGAAGTGGTTTGTAAGATTTGCATTATTTACACTTGCTATTCTATTTATTTATTTTAACATTAGGTATGTATGGCATTATACTGTAGATTTTATTATACAACTTAGTATGTATAATAAGTACGAGTGCACGGGCTTTGAAGCATTCTGTGCTGCTATAGGATGGATAGAGTTACTAGTGCTAGGGGCACTTATATTTTGGACTATTTTTAACGTGATATATCGCTTTCATCGAGAATTTAAGAACAGAGGAGGTAAATACTGGTGAAAAAAGATAAGATTAAAATATGCGAGATATTTAAGTCGGTCCAAGGCGAAGGCAGATATCAAGGTTATCCTGCTTTGTTTGTAAGAGTAAGTGAATGTACACGTAACTGTTCCATATGTGACACTAGATATCATGTTAAAGGTAAGATATGGAAGGTAGAAGAATTAGCTAATAAAATATGCACTACGTTAACACTAAACCCAGTCAACATAATGGTCTATAGTGGAGGTGAACCTTTACTATACTTATCCCAGATAAAGAAGCTAAATAGGCGTATTAAAAAGCATCTACCTAATATAGAGTTTCATATAGAGACTAATGGTGACCTAATTAAGAGTAATTGGAACGCTGAGAGTCTTATAAGAAACTTTAGCTATGTGTGTATCAGTCCTAAAGATGTTAAAACCGCTAAAAGAATACATAAATTGTTTAGTCCGTATTCTTATTTTTATTACGATATCAAAGTAGTTACTGATTTAAAAAGCGTAGGTGTTGATTTAATTCCTTACGCAACTATGCTTCAGCCTCTTACTACCTACAATAAGAAAAAAGATTTAAAAATAAAACAAAGGGTCTGGGAATACTGTGTACAGCATGGTTTATTTTATAGTGGAAGACTGCATGTTGAAGTGTGGGGTAAAAGGAAAGGAGTATAAATGAGACGCATTAAAGAATTTTTAGGTTTTATCGTATTTATACTCACTCAAGATATCTCATTGTTTTATCGTAAATATTTTGTTAATTTTATTGAAGAGTTTTGGCCTGGAGTTGAAGATAATACTATTGTTGCTCGTGTAGAGATACGTAGAAGCATAACAGGTGATGGTATTAAAGAAGTACGGATCTATACAAAAAATTTAAGCAGATACCATAGACTTAGAGAGAAATACGACTTTAAACATATCACTAAAAAGGAGCTACTTCAGCTGGAAAAAGAAATTAGATTTCTAAACACTAAGTCTTACTCAATAGGATATGATTATAGATATAGTAAAGGACTATCTATACAATTGGATGATAATTTATATGCTTTACGCTGTCCACACTGTAAAAAAGAACAGCTGGATTGTCTTGATTGTACCAAATTCAAGACACTAGAAAGTAGCGAAGAGCTAATGATTTATTGTAAGAGGTGTAAGTATGTATTAGATATTGACGATATAAGCATAGGGAGAAAGTTAAGATGAAATACTTAAACAAAAAATTTTCAGTGTATTTCACAGGAAATAAAAAATACACTAGAAACTACGACAAGATTTTTAAGAAAAATAATAATGGCGATACAAAAACTGTTTTAATGGATTTTCTAAAATCTAAAGGGTGGCATCAATGGTATAATAAAAACTATTGGGTTAAAAAAGATTTAGTCGATGATGAATTAGATTATACTCAATATGGATTTTGTTTAGAAGAAGCTGTAAAGATAGAAAAGTTAAATAAGAATAAGGAAAAAATTAAAAATAAGTTTGGAATAGTAGAGCTAAATATAATAGATTTCCTTATAAGGATAAGGAGGAAAAATGAAAAGAATAAGAGAAACAGTAATTAGTGTTATAGCAGTTCTTGCTTTAGTGTTTTTAGTAAACTTTGATATGAAAAGCCATCTTACTTTGAGTAAAACTATTAAAGAAATGAGTAATCTTTTAGAAATTTATCAGGCTCAAAATTCTCTACAGTATCATTTAGTAAAGAAAATTGTAAAAGATTTATTAAAAAAAGAATTTAAACAAGATAAAAAAATTAAAGAATTAGAAAGATTAATAGAAGAGTCTCTACATTTGAGGTCTTTAGATGTAGAGAAGATAATATTAGCAAATGTAAAAATAACTAACATTACTGAGGGTAGTGGAGGTTCTGGAACTCATATTAAAATAAATGGTAAAAGCTATATATTAACTTGTGCTCACCTTTTTAAAAGTAAAGACGACTTAATTTCAGTAGCTACAAACGAACCTACTCTTAAAAACGAATTTACTAAAAAAGGAGAAGCTATAATAGTTTTATTAGATAAAGAGAAGGATTTAGCACTTATTAAACTTAATAGAGAATGGAATTATCCTTACTTAAAGATGGCTAAGAAAGAACCAAGTTTAGGAGAGCCTATTTGGATAGTAGGCAATCCTTATGTCCTAAATGATGTAATAACATTTGGTAAAGTTGTAGGTTATTTTAGAAAAGACTGTTATGTATTAAGTGCTAAAGCCTATTATGGAAATAGCGGTGGATGTGTAATAAATAGAAAAGGAGAAGTGATTGGTGTAATGAGTGCTATAGGTATAAACTTCTTTTCGCATATTCCTTTCTCTAAAAATGTTGGAGCTCAAGCATTTAGTATGGCAGTAAGATTAAAAACTATAAAAGAGTTTTTAAAGGAGGTAAAGTGAAGAACGACCCAATTAAAAAAATGATAGAAAGAGCAGTTAAGAAATATTTTCCCAATGAAATAGATAGGAGCGACGCAGAACGATTGATTGAGGATATTGTCCAAATTGTTAGCAAGTATTATGTGAAGAAAGAGGATTTGCCGACGGTGGAGGAGATACTTACTATTTTAGACAGCTTTGCAGGAGATTGGAGCAATGACGGGGTATTTTCTATTATAGAAAGAGATTTTAAAGAGGTTGCTAAAGTTATTGCTAAAAGGATAGGGAAGGAGGTTAAATGAAAAAGCGTGAGGTGTATGAAGGGTGGATATTTCCTTGTGTGGGAGAGGTATTCTTCTATGGCTATATGTATCTTCACTTGAGACCTGTAGTATATGAACGCAGAAGGGATTTGCTTGGGGATAATAAAAGTTGTCCCTGTGGCAAAGGCTGTAAACCAGAGAAAGTGAAAATAATTGTGATGAAGGATAAGAGGTAAAATGAAGAAAATCAAAATTAATGGACAAGAATATGATATTCCTTCTTGGACAAAAGTGATAGTGGAAGATATGAATAATAATTATATTTGTTTGAATTTTTTTCCAAGCTCTTTATATCAACAACCTTTGTGTCCTCTGTTTCCTCCACGAAGAATATATAAAAGAATAATATGGGTAGATTTAAAGAGGATTTAGATTTTTTTGGAAGAAGGTGAAGAAAAAAAGAGAAGAAGAGGAGGAAAAATGACTTGGGCAGAAAAAGAAGTTCCGAGTTTGGAGTTGTGTAAGAGGTTGAAGGAGTTGGGGTTTCCTCAAGAAGGAGAAGGTTGGTGTTGGTATACAAACAAGGAAATTCTAAGGTGGAAAGTAGTATATAACAAAGGGTTTTATCCCATTGAAGAGCTTTATGGAGAATACATCAAAGCCCCTACCTGCCGAGAGATGATTGAATGGATTAGTAAAGTAGAACCACATTGTATTATTAGTTACAAATCGATAACTCCCGAAAGACTTGCTAAAGACTTAATTTGTTTAGCTAAGAATAAGCGTGTAAAGTTTAAGAGACAAAAAGAATCCCATGCCTTTAAAGATGAAAGAAATTAGTATAGTTTGGTTTATCTTATTTATTATTTGGTTAATTAATGTTATTTACATAGCAATAAAATGAGGAAGATTTTAGAAATTAGGAGGTTAAGATGAAAAAATACAAGTATAGAATTCATTTTGACGGATTAAATCCACTTATAGAAAAAATTCAGAATCGCCCATCTAAAAGAAGAAGAACAAGAACTTTAAGAACTTACGAGAATAAGTTAAGAAAGCTAAAGTCTTTTTACAATAGATTAGCTAAAAGAAAGGGTGAGTTTTTTGAAAAGTATCCTACTTTTGAAAAGTTTTTAGAAAAAATAACTTTAAAGAAGCCAGAAGGAGGAGGTTAAATTATGTACACTTTTATTTACTACTTCTTAAAAAGTTTATCTGTTACGCTGGGTATATTTGGTGGATTTGTTATATTTTTATTAATATTAGCTCTGATTAATAAGATACTCAAGAAATGATCGTTAAGATTGCACAAGACTTAAACGCGTATTTACGAAGCTCGAACAGTCCTTACAAGTTAGTTTTACTAGATCCACCGTGGAGGTATAATGACCTTCCACCTAAACTACACAAACAACTGAACTATAAGCTAGTAAACTGCGATTACTTACTCCACACATCGGAACTACTCAAAAAAAGAACTCAGTATTTACTAGTGTGGACTACAAGCTCGTTCATTTACGATGTTCTAAAAACCTTCTCCAATCACTTTAAATATGTTCAAACTATTGTATGGGTTAAGACAACTAAACAAGGATTGATACATTACGGATTAGGAAACTATTTTCGTAACTCATGTGAATACATACTGCTATTTAAACAACATACTGCAAAACCTTTCAGAAGCACATTAAGAAACGTTTTTCTAGAACAGAGTGGAGCTCGAACCTCGAAACCTAGAACTATAGAAAGATCTATCATAGAAAGTATATCTAGTAATGGAGATAAGATTTTATATGGTTTTAGTGGTGTGTGCAACCTAGAACTTCTTAATTCTAAACTAGTTAATGTAACAGTAGAGTGCGTTGATATACTGTTATGATTCTTATTATTGACTCTAACGAACTTTTAATGAAATCCATATTTATATGGAGAAAGTCTAAAACTATACCTTTTAAGTACTTTTACTTACTTCAATTGTTTAAATATCTAAAGATGTTTCAATATCAGACAGTTTACTTAGCGGCAGATAAATACGATAGTTGGCGTAAAGCAATATTTACCCCATATAAAGAAAAAAGAAAAAAATTAAGAGATAGTTTTCCTGACATTCCTTGGAAGAAAATATTTAGTGATTACAATAAATTACTTCAAGATATTAACTTATTAACTTCTATTAATTCAATACAAATACCTCATTTAGAAGGCGATGATATAATAAGTGCTTTATGCCATATTTACAAAGATCAGAGTAAAGTAGTTGTTTCTCAAGACAAAGACTTGTCTCAGCTCGTCAAGATACCCAACACTAAAGTGTATTCAACTCGCTCTAATAAATTTAGAACTTTAGAAGAAGCAGAAAAAACTATTGCTAAAAAAATATCATCAGGAGATAGCAGTGATGATATTCCTAAGTCTAGCTCTCTAACTGAAAAAATACGAAATTGTTTACTAATTGATTTAGTTAATTTACCTCAAGTAATCATTGATGAGGTATATAACTACATAAAGAGCGTTAGAAAAGAGATTAACGTGAATAAGTTCTTATCAATTTATAAGTATAAGTTTTTAGAGAAGTATAAGGAGATTTTGAAATGATAGATATCGTACATCATAAAACTTTTTGTAAGATATGCGACACTCCTCTTATAGTTTATGCTACAGAGGAATGTCCTAAAGAAATTTTAGAACAGCATTTAAATAATGCGATATGTGATGAATGTAAAAGAATTCGTAAATTAGAAGCTGAAAAAATTGAAAAACAAAGAGAGAAAATTGGGAAAGAAATTAGCCAACTTATAAAAAAGGAACAACAACAGTGTGATAGAGTAGATAAATTTTTATTCTCATTTTTAGATAGAATTATAGAGTGGCTTACTATAGGAAGTATTCTTTATATATCACTCAGTAGAGGTCTATCAATAACAAATTTGGCAACAATAATAATTATTTTTATGTGGCGTATTCTTGTTGGAATATTTCTAATAGAGATATCGTTTAGAATTAAGAAAAAGTATAATAAGAAGTATTATACTCTTTTAAAGGAATTAGAACGCTTAAAAGAAGAAAAAAGAAGCTTATATTATTAAAAATAAGAAAACGGTGAATAAAACAGAAAAAAAGTTAAGATTTTATGTGAATAAAGTAAGTGGAGGAAGATGTTAAATCAAGA
>Ga0180300_10000213_pt1 | contig 24217 bp, 26 predicted proteins | sample GuaBasSediGuay15_FD_121798 | JGI IMG/M metagenome (GOLD analysis project Ga0180300, IMG submission 121798) | Subseafloor sediment microbial communities from Guaymas Basin, Gulf of California, Mexico - Guay15, Core 4569-2, 21-24 cm | ecosystem: Environmental > Aquatic > Marine > Hydrothermal...
CTATTTTCTGCAAACTTATTGGAAAATTTTAACTGTTGCAATTTGTAAAATATCGGATAACTCTTCATAGGCTATCAATAATTTTTCAAACTTTTATTTTCTTCTCCAATTTCAAAAACCTGCCCATCTTTCGCGGCAACAGTTTTAATTCCAGTTTCCTGTTCAATCCATTTTGCTTCTCTCTCCGCAACTCCAAAGAGCATTTTCATTCCGAGATGCTGCAAAATTACAAGTTTTGGTTTCGCCCTTTCAATCAAAATTTTTGCTTTGTCAGATGTCATATGGCCATAGGGCTCAGAATTTCTCGGTCTTAAACAATTTATAATTAAACAATCGCAATCTTTAAAATAATTCTCTTGCCCTTCATAATATTCTCCATCCGCAGTATAACCGATTTTCTTTTCATCCTCAAGAACAAAACCCATGCAGTTTTCTTCTCCATGCACGCATTTTGTCGTTTTTAATTTTACATTTAAAAAAGAAATTTCTTCATCTGGTTTTAAAATGTAAATTTTCTCAAGAACTTTTAGATGAAATGGCGAAACTACTGGAGGTTCATCATCAAAACCTTTAATAACATTTTCATTTGAAATTAAAATTCCTCTCTTTTTCTTTGCTCCCAAAGTCATTGCTTCTATAACAACCTCTAAATCCGTATAGTGATCAGGATGGTGGTGAGAAACAAAAATAGAATTCAATTTTGCCAGATTTTTTTTGAATTGTTTCGCCCTGACTATGGCTCCCGGTCCCGGGTCAACATGCATATTCAGATTTTTGCTTTCTATGATAAAACCACCGGTTGCTCTCAATTGATTTAAAACAACAAACCTTCCCCCTCCGGTTCCGAGAAAAGTTATTTTCATTTTGTTTTAAAATTTTATTTCTCTCATAATTTGATCGTTCTCCTTGCCCCGCATGCCTCGCATTTCAAAATATAGAATCTCCCTTCCTTTTGCAGAATTGTATCCGGTTTTCCGCATTCGTGGCAATAAACAAAATTTTTGAGATATTTTTGTATTTTATCTTCCAAAATTGGAGACCTTGTCTGCAGGATTAATCTTCCTCTATCAACAAAACCAGAAGTTGCAAGTTCTTTATACAAAAATTTTGCAACCTGTTTTTTATCTCTTCTAATTGAATTGCAAAACTGCTCAAAATTTGAAATAATTGTTTTATTTCCGCTGCTTGATATTTCTGGTTTTATTATATTGATTCTGTCTTTTATTTCTCCTTTTTTTATTTTTTCATACACTTTATCCAACATTTCTTTGTATTTCATTAAAAAACTTAAAAAGTAATTAATATTATCCCGCGATAGCTCAACGGTAGAGCACTCGGCTGTAGTGTTTAACACTTTGGTTTTACACAAACGCAGGTGCTCTAATTCAGAAACCGAGGGGTTGCCAGTTCAAAAAGAAATTGGAAATCTGGCTCGCGGGATTTATAGACTAAAATATGATTTATTATGCTTGGAAAAGTTCTTATTTATACAGGAAACGGAGAAGGAAAGACAACGGCTGCATTAGGTCATGCAATAAGATTTGCCGGTTATGGAAAAAAAGTCGCAATTTTGCAGTTTATGAAAGGTCGCAAAACTGGAGAATATAAATTCCTTGAGAATAATAAATTTATTGATTTGTACTTATTTGGTCCACCTTTCTTCTTAATAACAACGCAATCAACTTTGTTGGGATGGATGAAAGGAAAAGGTATTGAATTTGTTTCTTTAGATTTATTCACAGGTAAAAAAGGAAAAAAAAGAGTTGTCGCGGATAAACTCGGTTCAAGCTTAAAAAAAAGTTCTTTTGAAGTTCACAAAAAGAAAGCGAAAAAGGGAATGGAATTTGCAAAAAAACTTTTGCTTGAAAACAAACACAAACTAATAATTTTGGACGAGATTTTGTATGCAATAAAATTCAAACTTGTGGATGAAGATGAAGTGATTTCTCTGTTAGAAAGAAGAAAAAATATCCATTTCATACTAACTGGAAGATTTGCTTCAGAAAGAATAATTAAAATGGCAGATCTTGTAACAGAATTAGAAGAGAAAAAGCATTATTTTTATGATGAGAAAAAAACCTTTTCTGGATTAGATTTTTAAAATGATAGATGTTCACTGCCACTTAGAACAATCGGATTACGATGAAGACAGAGAAGAAGTTATTTCAAAGTGCAAGGAAGAATTGCTCGCAATAATTACTTCCTGCGCCAACCCGAAAGATTTTGATAAAAGCCTTGAATTAATCAAAAAATACAAAAATTTTGTTTTTCTAACAGCGGGTTTTCATCCTGAATTTATCTCAAAATTTTCAAGGGATGAAATAAGAGAATATTTGGAAAAAATTGAGAAAAACAGAAATAATTTGGTTGGAATTGGAGAATGCGGTCTTGATTATTATTGGATTAAGGATCAAAAATTGAGAGAGGAGCAGAAAAAACTTTTTATTGAACACATAAATCTTGCAAAGAAACTTGATTTGCCTCTAATTGTTCATTGCAGGGATGCTGCAGAAGAGTGTCTGAAAATCATAATTGAACAAAAACCAAAAAAAGTTTTGCTCCATTTTTTCTCGGATAAAAATTTAATTCAAAAAGTAATTGAAAATCAGTATTTTGTCTCAATTAATACTTCTATTTTTAGGAGCAAGAATATAAAAAAGATCACAAAAAAAATGAAAATTGAGAGATTGATGACGGAAACAGATTCTCCATGGCTTGGATTTGGAAAAAGAAATACCCCTATTTCTGTAAAATTTGTGATTGAAAAAATCGCGGAAATAAAAAAATTAGATTTTTCTGCGGTTGATAAAATAACAACAGAGAATGCAATAAAGTTTTTTAATTTGAGTAATTGATTATGGGAGAAGAAATTTTATCTTGGCCTGTTGCTTTGACTGTAATTGTTATGGTTTGTATAATTGCATTTATAGTATTATTGCTAATCACTACAAAGACTTTAAAAATACCTGTTTTCGTATGAGATTGGCAATTGTTGATGAGAAATACTGCAATCCTGAAAAATGCAAAGGTTTGTGCGCAAAAGTTTGTCCAATAAACAAGTTAAAAAAGGAGTGTATCTCAATAAATGGATATGCAAAGATAAATGAAGAACTTTGTGTTGGTTGCGGAATTTGTTCAAACAGATGCCCATTTAATGCAATAAAAATTGTTAATACTCCAGAAAAAATTGGGAATTTGGTTTACAGATACGGAGAAAATAAATTTGCTCTTTATAATTTGCCTATTCCTGAAAAAGGAGTTATTATTGGTTTAATTGGAAGAAATGGAATAGGAAAATCAACAGCAATGAAAATTCTCGCAAAAGAATTAAAAATAAAAACAGAAAATCTTCAAACAATCTTAAAAGTTTATTTACAAAAAGAAAAAACAGTTTCATACAAACCACAAATACTTAAACCAGTAGACATAGAAAAAATAGACAAATCAATAATAAAAGAATTAAACATAAAGAAAAAAGAGAATTATTCTGGTGGTGAATTGCAACTATTAAATATTGCTTTTTGTTTATCAAAAAAAGCAGACCTTTATCTGTTTGATGAACCTTCTTCTTATTTAGATGTTGTTTCCAGACTTAAAGTAGCAAATTTAATAAAAAATAGATTAAAAGAGAAGGAAGTAATAATTATTGAGCATGACCTTGCTATTTTGGATTACATTGCTGACAAAGTTTATTTATTCTATGGTTCTCCTGGGTCTTACGGGGTGGTTTCTGCACTATATCCTTCTTTGAAAGGGATAAACTCTTATCTTAACGGTTATCTAAAAACAGAAAATGTAAGGTTGAGGAGAGATAAAATTAAATTTAACATAAGTTTGCAAGAGAATCTTAAAAATCAGAAATTAATTTCATTTTCCAGTTTGGAAAAAAATTTTAGAAATTTTAAATTGAAAGTTGAAAAAGGAGAAATTTGTAAAAATGAAATTTTAGGGATTCTTGGACAAAACTCAATTGGTAAAACAACATTTATGGAAATCCTCGCATCAAGACTGAAACCAGATAAAGGAGAGGTTTTAGGAAAAGTAAAAATATCTTATAAGCCGCAATATCTTCATCCTGATTTTTCTGGATTGGTTGAGGAGATTGTTCCAAAAACAAAAGAATTTAAAGAACAGATTGCCTATCCTTTTAAACTTGAAAGTTTGTACAAAAAAAAGGTTAAAGATTTAAGTGGTGGTGAGTTGCAGACTCTTGCGATTTCTCTTTGCCTTTCAAAAGAGGCAGACTTATATTTGTTGGATGAACCTTCAGCATTTTTGGATGTTGAAAACAGGTTGCAATTAGTCAAGATTCTCAAAAGAATAATTGAAAATAAAGAAAGTAGTGCTGTAATTGTTGACCATGACTTGCATCTCATTTCCCAAATCTCTAATAGAATTATGTTGTTTAGCGGTAAACCAGAAAAATTCGGAAAGGCAGAAATAGTAAAAACATATGAAGGTTTAAATAACTTCTTAAAAAATCTTAACATAACTTTTAGAAGAGACCCTGAAACTGGAAGATTCAGAGCAAACAAACTTTTTAGTCAGTTGGATATAGAGCAGAAAAAGAGAAAAGAATTTTTGAGTTTGAAATAGACATTTGCCGTATAAAATTCAAAAATTATAAATACTTTGAATAAATTAAATTATGCGAATTTGGATTACTGCATTTCATTATCCAGTAATTTTTGTCAAGTTGCAGTAATCCCCAATATTTATTTCTTTTGGAATATGGTTGGGGATTTATTCACGGGTAAACTATCTAAAATTTCTGCAGAAGAAAAGATAGATTTAATTTTAGAAGTTTTAATTCCTGCCGCCTACTTGAAATTAAACAAGAAAAACAGCAGAGAAGAATTAAGAAAAATAAATTCATACAAAAGAGAAATTAGAAATTTGTTGAAAAATTCTGATTTGGAAGAGTACATAAAACAGGAATTAGAATATAAATTAAGATTTTGTGATTCTTTGTTGGGTGAGGAATTATGAAAGAAGAATATTTAGATAAAATTTGTTATAAAAAAGCATTAGATTTTTTTAATCAATTAATATCTCAGAATAATTTTCCTTATGACTTAGATGAAATTAATGAAATAAAAGAAGAGGCAATTTCTTTGATTAAAACAGATCTTTATTATTCAAAAAAAGAAAAAGAACTCATTTCAAATCATTTACGAAATTTTTTTAGAGAATATAAAGCTAATTTATTAGATTATCATAAAACCTATGTATAATTTAGGTTAATTCAAACAAACTCCGCCTTCTTAATTCTAAAACCTTTTCCAATAATATTTTGTTTCCCGCATTCTTTGCAAATATATCTTAAATCAAGTTTTGTTGTTGGTTTTCCCCTTCCTTTTGGCTTTTTTGCTGGAAAAGAACCATAGCCTGCAAGTTTTCTTAGATGTCTTCTCTGCCCAACTGCAAGCTTTCTTCTGGGTTTATTTTTAACTACTTTCAGTTTTTGGACTGTGTATTTTTTGCAATATTTGCAATACCTTCTCTGCTCTTTTGGTATCTTCATAAATCTAATTTTAAAAAATTAATTAGAGTTTATGAATAAAGTATTTGGAATTATTTTAGGTATTTTTCTGTTTTTTGGAGTTATTTTCTTTTTTGGAGGAAAGCAACTTATAAATATTTTGTCAAATTCAAATTTAGGTTATTTTTTTATTGCTCTGTTAACTCAATTTTTTATAATTTTTTTGTATGTTGCAAGACTGAAAATAATTATTTCTGCGCAAAAATATAAGTTGAAATTTTTCAGAATATTCAAAATTTTGATTTCTGGAATGGCTATTAATCAACTAACTCCTATAATTAAAGCTGGCGGAGAACCTGTAAAACTATATTATTTAGCAAAAAGCAATATCCCTGCAACAAAATCAAGCGCTTCAATTGTTGTAGAAATAACAAGCGAACTAATTTCTTTTTATGTTACTCTATTTTTGCTAATCATTTTTTTATCTGTTACAAAATATCTAACTGCGAAATTTTTATATATAGGAACCATAATTTTTTGTTTTGTCATAATCGGTTTTTTCTTTGCATTCAGATTCATGCTTGACAAAGATAAAATTGAAAAATTTATTGAAAAGTATGTTTTAAGATTTTTCAAAGCAAATGCAAAAATATCAAGCAAAATTTTTAGTTCAAGTTTGAGAAATTTGTTTTTAAACAAAAGCCTTTGCATAAAAATTTTTTCTATCTCTTTTCTCTGCCGTCTTCTTGAATTCTTTAGAATTTATTTTATTTTTTTGGCGATTAATTTTCCAGTTCCTATTACTTTGGTTTTAGTTGTTTGGGTTTTAGAAGTTTTGTTTTCAACTGTCCCTTGGCTTCCTGGAGGTTTGGGTTTGGTTGAAGGAGGAATAATATCAACTCTTATAATTTTTGGAATTCCTGCCCCATTTTCTTCTTCCATGCTCTTGTTGGACAGGTTTTTGAGTCTCTGGCTAATTGTAATTATAGGTTTAATTGGTTTCTATTTTCTCAATAAAGAAATTAAATCAAGTTACAGATAGTAAAATTTCCGATTTGCCATTTTCACCATTCATATTTAGGTTTTCAAACTAACCAAATAATTTTCAATATCTTTACTGAAAAGTGTTTTTTGCTCTATTAAAATTATGTGCGAAATTAAATAACAAACTAATTATCTCTCTATAAGAACCTTAATTTCGCACATCTCTATAGATACCACTCAAATTATAAAAGCTTAGAAAATAAAAATCTTTGTTTAATGAGATTCAAGTGAATCGCTAATGTATAAGTCTAACCCCTCTACCAACTTTTCCAAAGCTGTAACTCCTCTAAATCTTTCTGCAACACTCTTTTTGATTTGACTTGCAACAAATTTTTTGAATTCTTTTTCTGTTAACCCTCTTTGTTTCGAACCTACATACACTAGTCTATTTTTATAGTCTGTATAAGCATCGGTTGGCTCTTTTCCAACAAACACCAATATCCCTTCTTTATCTACTCCAGGATAATAATTCATATTTGGTCTAGTAGGTTGCCACATAGTTCCAAATTCTTCACCATAAATTCTTCTCATGATAATACCCGCTTCATGAAGACCGCTTCTTTTTTTGGCTTCTTTAATCACTTCGCCCATATACTTTTCCATTTGCTCATAAGTTAGCTCATAAGTTAGCATTTTCACCACTAATATATAATATACTAAAAGTATTTATAGTTTTCGGTGATAAAATATATATTTTAGAGTAAATAAGTTGGTTTCCTTATTTTCTTTTGAGCAAGCATTTTTAAAGATAATTAAGCCAAAGGCTAGCCCGATTAAAATATGCCAATCCAACTCGCAGCAGAAGAGCCAATATACACAAAAATAAAAGAGTTCAGAAGATTAGACCCAAAATTGATTAGAATAAAATATAAAATATTAAACCTAAACAAACCGCAGAGCAGGGCGAGAAGATTAAATGGAAAAATAGGTACAAGTGCAAATAAAACAACAAGGATGATACCCCATTTATTCCACCAAACTACAAGGTCTTTATAAGTTTCTTCCCCTATTTTTCTTTTGACATAATGAATCCCAAATTCATAAGCTAGCAAATAATTTATGCAAGTTCCAATTGTATAACCAAGAGATGCAATAATAACAACAGGTATTTTTGGCATACCTAATAAGCCTGCTGCCGCAACGACTGCAGGACTTCCAACAGGAAAAAAAGTTCCTCCAAATACAGTAATTATAAAAATACCAAGGTATCCATATTTTAAAAAATTTGAAACATCAAAAGAAGATAAGAGGTTTGTTGGCAAATATAATTTTGCCAAAATTAATAAAAACATGCAGAAAAGAATAAAAACTATAGAGATAATAATTGAAGTTCTGAATAATTTTTTTGTTCCCTCATGTTTTATATAATTCATAATTATAAATTAAAAACATCAATCCATGCTTTTTTTAATTTCTCATCTCCAAAAAAGTATGGATAATTCAGTTTTTCAAGTTCTTTCAATAATCCATCTAATCCCGCTATTTTTATTGTCTCAAGAAGAGATTTTATCTCTCCTTCTTCACCAATTTTTTTGAAAATCAGATAAAAAGAATAAAATTCTAAATATTCTTCTTTTGAAACTCTTTTATTATAAATTTTCTTTGAGATTTTTTCAAGAAAAAACCTATGCATATCAATTTTAAAACCATATTTAACTGCTTTATAATCAGCAAAAAAATTCTGCACAAATTCAACAAGTTCTGGCAACTCCAATTTTTCTTTAATCTTAAAATTCAATCCCTCCTTTTCATTTATCAAGAGAAAAACAAACCTTGCAAAAAAACCACGAAACAGAAATTTATTTTCAAGAATTTTGTTTTCCGGATTTATTAAAATCTCCATAGTTCTATTAACATCTCCGCTCAAAAAATCTGTTTTGTAACTTGTTGATATTTTTATATTATCAAATCTTAAAGGATAATCAATTTTTGAAATCATATCTTTTACTTCTTCTTTCAATTTTTCATTTTCTATATTTAAAATTAGTTTTAGCATAAATATAATTCTGAAGTTAAATAATTCCCAACTTTACACCAATATCTCCAGCAGAGAATTCTTTTTTTAATTTTATTATTGCTCTCTTTTTTCCTTTTCTGTCTATCAGGGTATTCACTTTTTCTACTTTTACCTTAAATTCTTCTTCAAAACTTTTCTTTATTTCTTCTTTTTTTGTTTTTAATTTCTTAAGTTTGAAAGTTAGTTTGTTTTCTTCTTCAATCATCTTTACAGCTTTCTCTGTTGTAACCGGATAATCTATCAACTCCCAAAAATTTTTTTCTGTCATATTTCAAACTTATTTAACTGCTCAACAGCAGATTTTGTAAAAATTGTTAATCTTCCAGGATTATTTCCTGGGGCAAGTTTTTCAACATTCAAATCTTTAACAGAGCTTACTTCAACTCCGGCAATATTCCTGGCAGCTTTTTGCAAATCACATTTTTCAGGAACAACAATCAAAGCGGACTTTTTCTTTTTATATTTTCTTCCCCTTCTTTTTCCTTTTCCTGCTCTGATTTTCTTTTCTTTTGCTCTCTTCAATTCTAATTCCAAACCAAAGGAATTTAGAACAGAGACAACATCCTTTGTTTTTTTTAGTTTAGCAAATTCATCTTCAAGAACTAAAGGAACTTCTTTTAAGTTTTCTATTTTGTGCCCTCTTTTTAAAATTAATTCTCTGTTTACAGAAGCAGAGAGAGCAGAGTAAAGAGCCAACTTTTTCTCTTTTTTATTTATTCTTTTAACAAAATTTTTCTCTGCCTTTGGAGGATGAGCTTTTCTACCCTTTACCGCCTGTGAAGTAACTCTTGCTACAAATAATAAAGGTCCTTCACCATGAATCCTTGCTACTCTTGCCATCTCTCTTCCAGCCATTCTAACTTGAGGAGGGAGATCACTTTTTCCATGATAATGCGCGCTTGTCCTTAAACCAGCAAGTTTGTCTGCTCCATATTTCTGCCTTCTGTTTGCTCTAAAAGCAAGAACAGCTTTTTTTATTAAATCAACTCTTAAAGGAAAATTAAACACCTTTCCTAGTTTGATTGTTCCTTTTTTCTTCCCTTTTATTGAATAGATTGTTACCATAAATTATTAAAATTTAAAATAGAGATAATTTTCTAAAAAATTTTAAATATCAAATTATGCGGGGGTAGCCAAGTGGTCAAAGATAGGCTAAAGGCGCAAGGCTTAGGTGCGAAGCTCAGATTTTTTTAGGAAACCTTGTGGGTAAGCCCTTTTTTCTTATTGGCTCCATAAAAGTCCCTTCGAGAGTTCGAATGAGGCTTTTCTTTTAAAAAAAGGAAACCCTCAAGCCAAAAGAAAAGATTGATACGGAAATCTCTCCCCCCGCATTTTATCTTTTATTTTTTAACATAGAATTAAATGATGAAGAATGAAGAAAATAAGATGAGGAGGATAGAAATTGAGAAATTAGTATTAAATATCGGTGTTGGGGAACCTGGTGAAAAGCTTGAAAATGCAAAAACAATTTTAGAGAGAATAACTAATAGAAAACCTGTTTATAGAAAGACAAAGAGAAGGACAACTTTTGGAGTTGCTAAAGGTCGCAATATTGGCGTAATTGTTACAATCAGAGGCGAAGAAACAAAGAAATTACTGGATAGACTTTTAAAAGCAAAAGAAAACAAATTAAACAAAAGATGTTTCTCCGGGAGAACCTTTTCTTTTGGAATTCCAGAATATATTGAAATTCCAGGAGTAGAATATGACCCAAAAATGCCAATTTTCGGTTTAGATGTTTGCGTTACCTTGAGAAGGCCTGGGTTTGGAAAAACAAAGATAGGAAGAAAGCACATGATTTCATCCGAGGAAGCAATTAATTTTATGAAAGATAATTTTGAGGTTGAGATTGTTTGAATTATAATAACTAATTTCTGAATAAAGTCAAATTACTCTTAAATTACAAATTTTTGTAAGTCTTCTTTTTACTTTGATAATAGTTTGCAAGGTCTAATGCTGCTGTTATGCCCCAGGGTACACAATATAAAAAACCATTACCTAATATTCCAATTGCTCTACCTGCAGTCTCAATAGAAATTGTAAGAATATTTTTATTTTTATCTTCAATATAATCGCTATATGCTTTATCTCCTAAAGTTAAAGATTTATATTTAAATTTACCCTTCTTATAATTAACTGCTCGTTCTACACAAATTGGGATAAGATCAATACCCTGAACAAAACCTCTTGAAAGAGCTTTAACATACTTATTATTTATTCTGTTTAATCCTTCAGTAAAATTTTCAAAATATTTATTTATACTTACCATAATAAAATCATATTAATTATGGTTGACTATAATATAGATAATATAGACTCACATCCTCTAGAGCCACATCCTCCAGGAAGATTAGATAGATCTCTTGCTTCAGGTTCGGTTTACACTGAAAAAGAATTTTATCATGATAAAGAGTTATTAGAAGCCAAACTTCTTCCAGGAACAAATGCAGCGAGAATCTATAATAAATTTGTAGAAACTGCTGACAAATATTTTGGAGTACTTGGGATTTCTCTAGTAAAGAAAATTAGACGTCCTTTTGAGTTGTTGGATAGGTGGGAATATAAAAAATATATTTGAATTTTATTTATTCAAACACCTCAAAATCTTTTCCTCTGTTTGGAGATTCATTCAAATGTAAAAAGTTGTGTTAATAGTAAAAAATAGTTAAAGAGATTATTAGAGTAATTATTTAAAATTTAATACTTTATATATGAAAATGACTGAAGAATACTTTTTCTTCGATTTCTTTTTCGCTTTTCATAAAACTATATCTTTTTAATTATATACATTTGTATTTTTAACAAAAATATGGGTTTTGGTATATTAAAATATGAACTTTCCTTATTTTTTATCTGCAAGCTAAAAACCTGCAATTCCACACCATCCAAAAACTCTTACAAGATTTAGACTTTCACTTCAAATTTGAAAATATAACTTGTACTTTATACAATATTTAACCAAAGAAAAACTATTATGGAGTTGAAAAGAGAAAAATTTGAAATTAATCTAAATCCAATTCAGAGAGGAGGAATTTTGACAAAAGAGGCAAGAGATGCTTTGATTGAATTTGCTGATGGTTATTCTATATGCGATTTCTGTCCCGGAAGATTGGATTTGATTTTGAAACCAAATATAAAAAAATTTGTTCATGAGGAACTGCCAGAATTTTTGGGTTGCGATTTGGCAAGAACAACAAATGGGGCAAGAGAAGCAATTTTTGCTGTTATGAACTCTTTAAAGACAGAAAAAAACAAAAGCAAGATTGTTCTCGCAGATGGAAATGCTCATTATTCAAGTTATATTGCCGCAGAAAGGGCTGGATTGGATATTGATATTGTTGAAAGTTCCGGGTATCCAGAATACAAAATTGATGTTGAAAAATTTAAGGAAAAAATAGATTTGAACAAGCCGATTTTGGTTTTGCTGACTTATCCGGATGGAAACTATGGAAATTTTCCCGATGTTAAAAAATTGTCAAAAATCTGTAAAAATAAAGGCATTCCTCTTCTTTTAAATTGCGCTTATTCTATTGGAAGACTTGAGATTAAATTAAACAAGTTAGGAGTTGATTTTTTGATTGGTTCAGGCCACAAATCAATGGCTGCATCTGGTCCAATTGGCATTCTCGGTTTCAACAAAGAATGGGAAAAAATAATTTTGAGAAAAAGCAAGTATTTTCCTAATAAAGAAGTAGAGATGCTTGGTTGTTCTTCTAGAGGACCCTCAATAATAACTTTGATTGCCTCCTTTCCAACTGTTAGAGAAAGAATTAAATATTGGAATAAAGAAATTGAAAAGGCAAGATATTTCTCAAAAGAACTGGAGAAACTTGGTTTGAAGCAATTGGGAGAAAAACCGCACAATCATGATTTGATGTTTTTTGAAGCAAAACCAATATACGAAATTTCAAAGAAACACAAAAAAAGAGGTTATTTTTTATATCATGAACTAAAAAAGAGGGGAATAGGAGGAATAAAGCCTGGTTTAACAAAAAACTTCAAGGTTTCAACCTACCAACTGACAAAAAAAGAAATTGATAGGGTTGTTAAAGCTTTTGAGGATATTATTAAAAAGAATTAAGATATCCAATTTTAAACATAATTATTTTATGCCAGGAAAATATACTTATAAAGATGGGATTCTGAAAATAGATTGTCTTAACTGTATTTACGGAGCATCAATAGAGGATTTTCCAGAATGCATGAGTGAAACTATAAATAATTTAATTGCTGTTAAAGATGCAAGAGCAATTATTTTAGCAAGGGAAAGGGAATATGAGTATGATTTTAAACAGACGCAGATGTTGCTTGAAATAGCAAAAGTTATTGAAAAAATTACAAGAGATTTAAAATTGTTTTCAACTAAAAATTTGGTCACGGAAAAGTGTGATAGGTGTGTACCAGAAAGAATGGATTTCCTGCAAAATATAATTTTACCAAAACTAAGAAGTGATCCAATTGGAGCCTATGTTTTATTAATAAGAAGGATAAGACATACAAAAGTATTAAGTGAAAGAACAAAAGGAATTTGCAAAGAATGCTATAATCACTATCTAAACAATTCGCTTATTCCAATGAAAGAGTTGTTGGAAGGAACAACATTAATAAAAAAAAGTCAAGAGTTTTTGCCAGGATATAAAGTTGGAGACAGGTCTGTTTACAGGCAGTTTTTTATTCCTTCTGTCAGACCAAATTTTACCTATACAAAGTATCAAAGTACTCCTCCAGAAAAAGCTGAGCTTATTGACAGCTATTCAATTAGGGATGCAAAAGTTGAAATCTATAAACTACCTAATGAAGTTAGATTGCTGTACCATATTATTCCAATAGAATTTGGTTTGGATGACAGAGAATATGAATTGCTTGATAGAGCAAAGAGATACATGGCAAGACACAGACCATTAGAAAGAGAAGAATTTGCTTCAGAAGAAGTAAGAAAAAGTTTTTATAATATTGGTTTGGACATGCTGAGAGATATGTCAAGTTCATTCAACATTTCTGAGGATAGATTGAAAACAATTGCAGAGATTCTTGTTAGATATACGGCAGGAATTGGAATTTTGGAATTAATTTTGTCTGATGATAATGTTCAGGATGTTTATGTTAACTCTCCACCCGGTTCCTCTCCAATTTATCTTTATCATGGAAAATATGGAGAATGTCAGACAAATATAACACAAACAAAAGAAGATGCAGAATTATTAGCAACAAGATTAAGATTGAGTTCTGGAAGACCATTAGATGAAGCAAATCCTGTTTTAGATGCTGAAATTTCTGTTCCAGGGGGAAGAGCAAGGGTTTGCGCAATAATGCAAACTTTATCCCCTGAAGGTCTTGGTTTTGCTTTAAGGAGGCATAGAGAGAGACCTTGGACTTTTCCTCTTTTTATTTCACAGAAAATGTTTAACCCTTTAGCCGGAGGTCTTCTTTGGTTTATAATTGATGGTGGAAGGTCTATGTTAATTGGAGGAACAAGGAGTTCTGGAAAAACAAGTTTATTAGGGTCTATAATTTCCCAAATAATGAAAAATAAAAGAATTATTTCGGTTGAGGATAGTGTTTCAGGAGATTCTAGAATTTTAATTAAAAGAAATGGAAAAATAGAAAAAACAAGGGTTGGTGTATTAATAGATGGATTAATCAAGAATTATAAACCAAGAATAGAGAATGGAAGAAATATTGTCAGAGCAACAGATATAACCGATAAAATAGAGGTTTGTTCAATTAATAAAGAAGGTAAAATAGAATTTAAAAAAGTGAGTTCTTTTATCAGACACAAGACAAATAAAGATATTTATGAAATTTTAACATCAACTGGTCGGAAGATAAAAGTTACTGGTGACCACTCCCTTTTTTCTATAGGTAGCAAAAGAATTTTGGAAGAAATTAGGGTTAAAGATTTAAAAGAAGGTGATTTTATTGCAGTTCCAAGAATATTCAGGATAAACAACAGAAGAAAAGACTCAATTAATCTGTTAAGACATCTGAAAAAATTAAGAAATTTCTACCTAAAAGGCAAAGAGATTCAAGAGTTAATAAAAGAACGGTGGACAGAGATAAAGAAAGTATCAAAGAAGTTGGGTTACTCCGAAAAGTTATGTTCTTATTGGAAGAGAAAATGTATTTTGCCTGTGAATGTTTTTCTAAAACTAAACAAAAAAAGTTTTGATTTAAAAAATGTTAAAATCAAACCAAAAAGTGGAGGAAAACCTCTGCCAACAAGAATATCTCTAGATGAAGATTTTTTAACCTTTATTGGACTGTGGATAGCAGATGGGTGCTATGATAAGAGGAGTGTTCTAATTTCAGTAGTTGAAAAAGAATTGAGAAGAGTTGTAAGAAGAGTGGCAAAAAAGCTTAATCTTAGGGTTAGAAAGCATTCTGATAAATTTACTCTGATGATCTCATCAAATATACTTAAAATAGTCATGCAAGATATATTAAACTTAACTGGAAATGCTTATACTAAAGAGATTCCAAAATGGATATATAATTTATCAAAAGAGCAAATATCTTTTGTTTTGAAAGGAATATTCTCTGGAGATGGGTGTGTGGGCAAAAAAGAGATTATAATCTCTTTATCTTCAGAAAAATTACTATATGATTTGCAGACTTTGCTCTTAGATTATGATATAATTCTCAGGAAAAGCAATAATAGAAGAAAAGACGGAACATTTAATGCAAATATTTCCAGCTTAAAATCCCTGAAAAATTTTAAAGAGAAAATTGGAATACTTACAGAAAAGAAAATAAAAAAACTCAAGAAGCTCTGCTCCAAAATATCTACACATGACTGTACAGATATAATACCGCTATCCTTAGAACTAAAAAAAGAAATTGCCAGGGTATGTAAAGATTTTAATAAAAACGATTATATAAAGAGGGGAAATAATATTGGCAGAGAACATTTGAAAAAATTAATCCTCAAATTACATAATAAAAATAAGTTATATACTTTTCTAAAACAATTAGCCTATTCAGATATTTTTTGGGATAGAGTTGTTAGTGTAAAGAAAGTAAAATCAGAGAGATATGTTTATGATTTTTCTGTTCCTGGGAATGAGAATTTTGTGTGTGAAAATATCTTAGCTCATAATACGTTAGAATTACCTATTACAAAATTCAGAGAACTCGGATTTAATGTAACAAGATTAAAATCAAGATCTGTAATAACAATGGTTGAAACAGAACTTCCTGCAGAAGAAGCTTTGAGAGTGTCTCTAAGGTTGGGAGATTCTTGTTTAATAATCGGAGAAGTTAGAAGTAAAGAGGCTTTGGCTCTTTATGAGGCTATGAGAATAGGTGCAATGGCAAATGTTGTCGCAGGCACTATACATGGAGAAAGCGCTTATGGTTTATTTGACAGAGTTGTAAATGATTTGGGTGTTCCTCCAACAAGTTTTAAGGCAACAGATTTGGTAATAATAAATAACACTTTAAAAAGTGCTGATGGTTTGCATTCATATAGGAGAACAGTTGAATTTACAGAAATAAGAAAACACTGGAAAAGTGACCCTGCAGAGGAAAAAGGATTTGTAAATTTATTAGAATATAACGCTAAAAAAGATGAATTAGAACCAACTTCAACATTGCTCGCTGGTGAGAGTGAAATAATAAATTCCATTGCAAAAAATGTTAGAGAGTGGAAAGGAGATTGGGATGCTATATGGAGCAATATTAATTTAAGGGCAAATATATTAGACACAATTGTAAAAATTGCGAATAAAACAAAAAAATTTGATATCCTTGAAGCTAAGACTGTTGTTCTTGCAAATTCAATGTTTCATCTTTTCTCAGATGAAGTTAGAAGGGAATTTGGGTCCTTAGATTCAGAGGAAATTTATAACAGGTGGTTAGGTTGGTTTAAGAAATACATTAAAGAATAAAAATGTTTGCTTGCAAATATTTTAAAAAAGATAAATTGCTTGCTGCCTGCGACAGAGAAATTCTCGGAAAAAAACTGAAATTTGGAGAGATTGATTTTGAAATAAAGAAAAGTTTTTATTTTGAAAGATTTGCTGAAAAGGAAGAAATTATCCATCTTTTAAAGGAAGCAAAAATAATAAATTTAATTGGAAACAAAATTGTTAATTTGGCAGCAGAATTGAAATTGATTAATAAGGAAAATGTAAAATTTATAGATGGGGTCGCGCATGTTCAAATTTATAGGTTATAGATTATGGGTAAAGAAAATTTAGAGTTTTTAAAGTTTGATTTTAGAAAAGGGATTATATTTTCACTTATCTTTATTTTTTCATTTTTATCTTTAAAAGGATGTTGTTCTTGTTGTCCTCCTTGGGTAGATATTTGTATTTTAATGTGTTGCCCTTGCTATAACCCAATAACTTGGCCGTATTTCTGGGTAATAAGACCAACAAATGTATTTTCTGATCCTGTTGGAATTTTTCTTTCTGTTATTTATTGGTATCTCCTTTCTTGTTTAATAATTTATGCTCTTAATAAACTAAAAAAACGAAAATGAAAGGAGAATGGTATATTGTTGCAGCAGTTTTATTCTCTTTCTCTCTTCTAACTTTATTTAATATTTTTGAAAGTTATTCCAGAATTGATTACACTTCTGTTCTAAAAAATGATGAGGATTTGATTTTTCTTAATCTGGTTGAGGAGATAAACAAAATCGAGAAAAATTCTGAAAATAAAATAAATCTTGCCGGAGATATTGAAGATTTGTTTGATATTTTTGATGAATGTTTGTCAGGAAAAGGATATTATATAGGTTATAATTTCACAGTGATTTCTAAAAACAAAATTAATTACGCTCTCACAATCGGCAGAAAAAATATGTTGATTAAAAATTATTAAACCAAAGATGATACTCTAAACAAATCCCTTGTTCCAAGAGCAAGTCCTAAAATTATAACAACCAATTTTATCCAGTTTTTGAAATTTTTATTTTTTATACTTGAATCAATAACATAAAGCAAAAGCAGAACAACAATAAATTTTACAAGAAAAAAACTCCAGTTTCCGAAAAAATCAAAAATTAGGTTTGGCAAAACATGTTGCTCTGAATAGCCCCAGAATTGAACTGAAACAAAAGTTGAACTTGCGTCAAACAACTGCGAAAAAATTGCAAATTTGTTCCACAAACTTTTTGTTAATTTTGATAAATTTCCAAGAGAAAAAATTAAAACAAAAATCAATAGATCCAAAGATAAAATCTGCGCTGCCGCAATGAAATTAACAAATTTAATTTGTGTGAAGAAAATTCCAGAAAGAATAAAACCAAAGGAGAAAAAATAATTTTGAAAGGGAATCTTTGTTCTTTTTTCCAGGAATAGAGAGAAGAGCAGCAGTGGAAGAGCAATTAGAAAAATTAGAATATAAATTAAAGGAGAAACAAAAACTGGAGAAGTAAAAAAATTCGCATCTCTCAAAACTCTTAAAATAGAGCCAAGAAAAATATAAGGTAATAAAGATAATGCAAATCTCAAATTTACTTCAATTTTTAGGAATTTTAGAAGTTTATAAATTAGAAAAATTGCAGCAATTAAAACAAGAGCATAAACAAAAGAGTTTATCCAATTATAACCAGATAAATTTATGATCGGGTCAATGAAATATCTCTGGAAAAAATTATACATATAATAAATATTGATTTAAATTATGAAAAGATTATTTTTTGGTATACTCCTGGTTTCTTTGGTTTTTGTTTCTGGTTGCACAATGCCAGATTCTATTCCTGTTGGAGGAAAATACTGTAAAGCAATAGGTCTGTGCACAGTTGAAGAGAAAACAGTTGAAATTCCTGATGTAATTGTGATTAAAAATATAGATATTCCTGTAGTGAGAGATGGAAGGATAGGACCAAATAGAGAGATAGATATTTTCGTTACTTTAGAAAATAGAGATCAAGATAAACCAATTACATTAACTTATGTTGGAATTAATCCTGGAATTTTTAAATGTGTAGAGTGTGAAAAAACCAATGAGAAAATAAACCCAGGACAGGAAAAAACATTTAGTTTTAAACTAACTTCTCCAGATAATTCAGGAACAATGGCTTTGCCAGGTCATTTAGAAGTTTCTGTAAAATATGAATATACTTCAACAAGACTTGCAACTATAACTTACATAAATAAAAATACTTATATAGAATATTTACAATCGGGGGGAAAGATACCTGTTGATATTATAAATGTTCCTTCTGATGGCCCTGTTGAATTATATTTGGATATTTCAAAAATCAAACAGCCAGTTATTATAGAGGATGAAAGTACAAAAACTTCTTTAGAAGAAGGAAAATATCAAATCTACTTGGAAGTTATGAATAAAGGAAGTGGGGAAATTGACAAAATTGCGCCAGAGGATTTAACTATCAATTTTAGAGATATGAATGTTAAATCTTGTTCGGAAGAATTTAAAATAATTAATAAAAATAAAGTTAAAAATATAAAACCAATAATTATGAGAGGGCAAAAACCTTTTAAATATTATTTCAGTTTTGACCCTTCTAATTCAATAAAAAATGAGCTTACAGAAGATAGATTAACTGTGACAAAGAAAATAATTGCAAGTGCAGAATATATTTACAGAATATATAAACCCTTGGATATTTTAGTCTCTCCAAGAGCAGAATATTAATTTAACAGATTTATATTATGGCAATAGAAAGAACATTTGTTGCAATAAAGCCAGATGGTGTGAGAAGGGGTTTAATTGGAGAGATTATAAAAAGATTAGAACAAAGGGGTTTGAAAATTGTTGGAATGAAAATGATTTGGGTTGATGAAAAATTTGCATCAGAGCATTATTTTGAGCATAAAGACAAGTCTTTTTTTGGAAGATTAAAAGAATATTTAACAAGTGGTCCTGTGATTGCAATGGTAATAGAAGGAGCAGATTCTATTTCTGTTGTAAGAAAAATTGTTGGGCCAACTAGTGGGGATATCGCTCCTCCAGGAACAATAAGAGGAGACTTTGGACATATGGGTGTAAAACATGCTGATGAAAAAGGAAGAACTTATTTTAATTTAATTCATGCTTCTGACAATAAAAAAAATGCTGAGAGAGAAATTAAATTATGGTTTAAACCAGAGGAATTGCATACTTATAAAAGAGTAGATGAAGATGAAGTGATGTGAATCCCTAAATTAATCTCTAATTTCTATATACATTTGTCCAATTGCAGATTTTTTAACAACGCCTTCTATAACTTGCACGCCTTCTTTAAGTTTTCTATTGCTAAAAACATAGAGTTCTCCTGTTTCATCTTCTATTCTGTAAAGAAATTCATCCCTAGATAATTCTTTAATAAAAGAAACACCTCCTTTAATTTCTATCTTTCTATTAATAAATTCTGGATTGCTCATAACTTGCTTTATTTTAATGGTCCTTGGCTTAACAACTTCTTCCTTTAATTTCTGAGCAAAAGATAACATATCTTCTTGTTTTTCTTTACCCTTCCTTATTTTTATAATTTTGTTTTTTGATTTTGTTGCCAAACTTTTTAAATATCTTGGGAAAAAGACAAGTAAAGATTTAATCCAAATTAACAAAGCAATTGGGGCTAATTTTTCTTTTAAAATTCTTTCTTTATTTTCTTTCTTTCTTTTTATCTCTCCTCTTATTTCAAAAATCTTTTGCTGAGTTCTTACTAAAATATCCCTGAATGTTTTTTCATCAATTTTCCTTAAAAAATATTTTTTCTCTGTCTCTTTTCTGGAATTTGTAAGTTCCTGCTCCTTTTCCTTTAAACTCTTTAATTCCTTGCTAAGTTTAAAATATGGAGAAATAATTTGGGTTAACAAATAAGTAATCAATAAAATAATAAGTGCTATTAACATAAAATTCCACTTGTTTTCAAGGAGGAACTTTTTTATTTTTAAAGATAAGAGTTTGTTTTCTATTTCTTTCATTGTCAAGTCTGCTTCTTCCAAATTTCTTTTTAAAGTTTGCAAATCATCTCTTGCAATTGAGAGGTTGGCTTCATTTAAAAACATATCTGCTTTGTCTACTAATCTAAACAAATTGCTGACATCCACATATTCCCCATATTTTTTGATTTCCCTCTTTAATTCTTCTAATCTCTTTTTATTATCCCTTAATTTATCAATATCTTTATTTTCTTCTATTTGTACATTTAGAATCCTTTTCTTTGTTAAATTTTCTCCACAAACTAAAAAAGTTATTAGATAGTTCCCCGGCTTTCTGGATAATGAAGTATCTATTAGTAAAGGAACTTCACTAAGTTCATCTGGATCTAAATCAATTGTTTTTGGCAGGGTATATAGAGAACAACAACTCTTATTAATTTTTAAAGTTAGGGTAATTTTTCTTTTTGAAAGACTTCTGAACTTTAACAAAATTGTTTTATTATAACCCCTCTCTATTTTTATAGAACTCTCACTAATTTCAAACTCAAAATCTTTTGCTTCCAATTTCTTGCAAGCAGGGAAGATAATGCATCTTTCTTCTATATCACAACCTCTTGGCTCACATATTCTTTTTTGATATAATTCATTTGATGAACAGTTATGCGAACCGCAATCTGCTGGAACATTCAGACTCCATTCTGTACAATTACAGGTTGGCATTGTTTGTCCTAAACCACCTCCACCACCATTACCTCCTCCCCCACCACTGGTTTCACCAGTAACTGTTTTTGATGTAAGATATTTTTTTGAGTAATATCCTTTATTTCCTCCGAAATATGAAGATGAATAAATAAATATATCAAAATCTTTCTCTGGAGATATAAAAATATTATTTCCAACATAAGTTTTTGTTGAGGAATTATATTCCAACCTCGCATACTCTTTTGAACAATCTGGGCAATGTGCTGTTACACTTGCGGTACTAACAATATTTCCATCAGAATCCTTTACAGATACGCTCAGATTTACTGGAGAATTTGAAGGATAATAACTTGTATCAGGATATAAAATTGTTGTTGGCAGGTCTTCACTTACAGTGAAACTTTTTATTGAACTTCCAAAATTGTTGTTTTTTTGCACATATATGTAAGTTGTATAATCTGCGTACCCAGGATTACCAAAATAAACTGAAGGTGGAGGGTCATCATATTTTATCCTGTAAGTTGCATAATTTGTTTGTGTATTATTTACAACAGTTATATTTTCTTTAGTATTGTATATTATAAGTGTTAAATTAAAATCTTTTACTTCTTCTCCTCTTATATTTTTTACAGTGATATTAAATTTAACAAGGCTTCCTTTGTTGCTTCCTGAAATAGAAGCAAAAACATCATACTTATTTGTTACATTAAATTCTCCTGTTGTTGTATTTATACAGTTATCTATAACATCGCAAGAATAAATTTTAAATTTGTAAGTCCCTGTCTCATTTGTTTTATTAAAATCTAACTCATACAAATTATTTGATTTTAAATTTGCTGATAAATTATTAGTATAATTGTTACTTGGCCATGTGATTTCAACTGAAACATTTTTTATTGCTGTATTATCAGTTGTATTTATTATAAATTTGTTTATTTCATTCAAGTTTATAATATTGTAACTTATAGTAAAGTTATGTATAATTGGAGGAGAAGTGTCATTTCCAATTACTGTAACATTTATAATTTTGCTTTCCGATTTATTTAGATTTGGGGAAAAAGCAGTTATATTTATTGTAGTATTTCCAATTTTAGTAGAATTTAGTGAGAAATAGACAATTTTGCCTTGATAATCATTTTTCCAAGAAATATTTCCAATATTTTTGCTTTCATTTTCGCAGTTAATAATTGTTTCATTAGTTATATTAATTTTCACAGAAATATTTAATAAGTCTCCATTCTCTGGAATAACAAATATTGGTAGATCATATGTTGTGTTCACTATAAGAATTTTATTTTCAGCACTTATAGAAATGTTTCCGTAAGGAACTGTAAAATTCAAGTAATCTGTTTTATTTATTCCTGATTCCAAAATCACTGTTAAGTTCACAGAGTAATTTCCTGATTCCATTGGTGTATAATTTCCTTTATATAATGAATTTTGTTTTGAGAGTGTAACATTGTCCACTTCCTTAGAAGGTTTTGTTATCTTTGCTTCAACTTTAGAAATTGCAGAAGCATTTCCGGTTATATTTGCAGAGAAAATTTGTGTTTTGTTTATCTCTATTGTTTGATTAGAAAGAGAAGAAGTTAAATTTAATTCAATAATTTCAAAGAAGTCTGTTAAATTCACTATCTTTAAGTTTCCAGAGGTATCGTTTAGATAAATTTTTGTTATATTATATTTTCCAAGTTCATCAGTTTTATTTGTAAACTTCCAGATATCAAATTCCTGATATTGAATTTCTCTGTTCAAACTTTTATTTAGATAACTTCCGTTATAAATTTCAATTATAATATTGCTTATTCCAACATTGTCTTTTGCTTTGACAAAATATTTTATTGTTTCATTTTGGTTGAATTTTTTACTTATTGAATTAGTTGTACTAGAGAAACTATCCAAATCTGATGTCCATGACCTTCCCAAAAATTCTGGTTTTTCTGTATCCTTAACTTCAATACCTTTTTCCAAAATTTTGGTATAGTTTCCTGTTGAATCTGTCAAATTAAAAGTGCAGGTATAAATTCCAGGTTCATCAAAAACTTCTGTCCAGTTCTTTGTAGTATTGCTTCCTGAAGTTATATTCCCAAAATAACTTGAATTTGAAAATTTCTGGCAGGAAAAGTTTAAATAAACATCTCTCGCAGTTCCGCTATGATTTATGTTTTTTATATTCTCTACTAGAACAGTTAAATTAAAATTCTGGCTTTGATTTACAATGCAACTTGAATTCCCGTTGCAGAAAACAGACAGATTCAAAAAAGGTGTTTTTATTTTTGTTATCTCTGAATAATTTTCTCCTTGAAATTCTAAATTCCAAGTTGAATTTAAATCCTGGTCTGGAGTTCCCGCATGCGTGGTTGTTGTTAATTTTATTGTTGTTATATTTTCTTCTGTTGTTAAATTTAATTTGTCAATTGTGCAGTTTGTGCAATTCCAATTTGTAAGATTTGTATAATAATCTGGAACATACAGAGTTAAATTCTGATTAGAAACTGTTTTATTAAAATTGAATGTTAAATTAAAACTGGATTCTTGTCCCGCATCAATTTCATTATTTTCTCCAAGATTTACTTTAATAGATGGTTCAACAACTTTGAAACTCAAATTTATTTCTGTTTCATTTAAAAGTTTTTTATTGCCCAAAGAATCTTCTGCGCTCAAGTTAGAGAAGATATAATTTCCGAGTGTTGTTGGAGTTATTGAAGTTCTCCAAATACCATTTGTTGAATTTCCGGAAGATAATGTTAAATTTCTTGTATAGTTTGTTGGTCCAGAAATAAAAACAGAGATTAGATTTACTCCTCTCTGGTCAGAGGCATTAATTGAGAAAGTTATTTCTTCATCTTTATAGATTCTTCTATCATTATAGTTTGAATCTGTTTTTATGTTTAAATTCCAGTTTGTTAGGGTTGGTGGTGTTTTATCAATTCTTATCAAAGAAGAATTTTTTATTGTTTCGCTATTTCCTGCATTATCAACACTGTAATATCTAATATATTTCTCGCAGATTTCTCCTTCATTGCAGGTTACATTTACAAAGTTTCCCTTTGAACTTGGATTACAACTTTCAGATTTGTTTGCAATGCAATAGTAAGTTGAGTTGCAGTTTGAGCCTGAATCTGAGCAGGTTAA
>Ga0180300_10000214_pt1 | contig 24202 bp, 22 predicted proteins | sample GuaBasSediGuay15_FD_121798 | JGI IMG/M metagenome (GOLD analysis project Ga0180300, IMG submission 121798) | Subseafloor sediment microbial communities from Guaymas Basin, Gulf of California, Mexico - Guay15, Core 4569-2, 21-24 cm | ecosystem: Environmental > Aquatic > Marine > Hydrothermal...
AACTTATTTAATATAATGCAGATTGTTTATGATTTATATGGGATTATAAAAAATGCTGAATAAGTAAGAAGCACTAAAGGAATCCTTAGAAGTATTTATCTTAATTTTTTCCTTTTACTTGACAATTTTTTATTCTTAATTTAAATTAAAATTTTTAAAGTTTATATGAGATAAAAAGTAAAGTTAAATTCTTACTGGTTTCATTATTTTAAATTATGTCCCAAGAGAAAATAGTAAATTTGAGCCATCAAAAAATTAAATCCTCTTCGAAGGCTTCTGTTTCTCCTTTAGATGAATTAACTCTTAGAACAACTAAAGAGATCGTAATTAAATTCATTGAGATGGGAAGATGTTCACCTGCTACATTTGAAGAAGTTTTTACTCAGGTTTTCTCTGTGGTAAAAAAAACTCTAAATAAAGATTAGATGTATCTTCTTGCCATTCATGGCAGTCCAAGAAAAGGAGGAAATACAGAAATCCTTTTAGATTATTTTCTAAAAGGAATAAAAAAAGAAAATCTCTCTTTTGAAAAAATAAGACTTTCAGAACTTAAATATCAACCCTGTATAGAATGCGGAAAATGTGAAACTACAGGAGAATGTAGTATTGAAGATGATTTTCAAGAACTTTATAAAAAAATTTTAAAAGCTGATTTTTTAGTAATTTCCACCCCTATCTTCTTTTACAATCATACTTCCTATATTCAAGCTTTTTTTGAAAGATTCCAAGCTTTTTGGGCAAGAAAATATCTTCTTAAACTTCCTCATCCTTTAAATAAAACTACTAAAGGTATTATCCTTTCTATTGGAGCAACTAAAGGAAAAAATCTTTTTGAAGGTGTTATAAGAGGTTTTAAATATGCTTTAGATACTATTTATGGAATTTATATTGGTGGATTTTTTTTGAGAGGTATTAATAAAAAAGGAGAAATCCTAAATTATCCAGAATATTTAGAAATTGCTAAAAATATTGGTTTTAAACTTTCCTCTCTTTCAGAAGAAGAAATTATTAAATTTCCTGAAAAATTAAATTTAAACACAAGTTCTGCTCCTTAAATTATTTATATTTTTCAAAAAGTTCTTTATATCTTCTTGCTCTTTCTTCAATATTTTCAGCTATCCATATATCACTCACTATAGCTATCATATCAGCTCCAAGTTCTATCAACTCTTTTGCTCTCTCTAAGGTTATGCCACCAATTGCACAAACAGGTATTCTTAATACTTTTTTTGCTTCCAAAATAATCCTTTTATCAACTATCTCTGCAGATGGTTTTGTGGGTGAGGGGAAAAAACTTCCGAAGGCAACATAATTCGCAGAAAGAGCTTCCATCTCTTTTGCTCTTTTAAGATCTCCGTAGCAGGAAATACCTATTATTTTGTCTTTTAAAATTTTTCGGGCAGAAGTAATAGATAAATCTTCTTTTCCAAGATGAACTCCATCTGCATCTACTTTTAAAGCAAGCTCAACCCTATCATTAATTATAAAAATTGCTTCATATTTATGAGAGAGTTTTTTTAAAGCTATAGCATAAGGAATTAAATCTTCATCAGTTTTGGTTTTATCTCTTAATTGAACAATTTTAGCTCCACCCTTTAAGGCTTTTTCAACTTTTTTTAAAATTTGATCATTCTCATAGGGTGTAAGTTTTTCATCAGTTATTACATAAAGTCCAGAAAGTTTCATTCTTAAAATCTTTCAATAATTTCTGCCTGTGGCAAATGGCTTTTAAAGAAATCTTTTGCCCATTTATAAAAATCTCGAGAATAAGGTTCTACATTCTTTCTATTTAAATTTTTTCCGGGAATATACTTTTGAAAAGCAATAAATTTAAAATTTTTAAGATAAGGTAGCATTTCTTCTAAATCTCTTTCTGAAACTAAAGGTGGATAAAAAGTAATTCTTATTTCTACTTTTTCAGGCACTCTTTTAAGAAGGTCAAAAGTTTTCTCTACATCTCTAAAATCGCCCCTCACTTCATCATATCTCCTTGGAGATGTCTTAAAATCTACAGCAAAGAAGTCAACAATCCCTCTCTCTAAAAGAGTTTTCACCATCTCAGGATTGGATCCATTTGTATCAAGTTTTACAGGAAGCCCGATTTCATAGTAAATTCTTTCTATCAAATTAATAAGTTTTTTCCCCCAAATTGTTGGCTCACCTCCTGTGATAACAACTCCTTTTATAAATCCTTTCCTCCTTTTAAGTTCCTCCATTATTTGATCTTCAGAAATATCAGGCAGTTTACTTACCCTTTCAGGCAACACCAAATCCACATTATAACAATAAGGACAACGAAAATTACAAAGATATGTAAAAATTACTAAAGCTATTTTACCTGGATAATCTATTAAACTTGTTCCACGAAAACCTTTAATCATTTATCTAAAAAAAAATATAACATTCAATTAGAAATAAAAAAGTAAAAAAAATAAGTAAAAGCTCTAAATTTGGCATCTTTGTAAATTTTTTATTCTTCTTTAAAACTTTTATTAAAAATTAAATCTTTTTAATAACTAAAAATTTTCAATAACTATCATACTTAAAAATATATTTAACGGTTTTTCACGCACACGAAGTTTGACTTTGCCAAATTTAGATGAGGCAATGCGTAGCGGTATATCTGCTGTTATCGGTTATATCAAATATTTTTATTTTTCCCATATTTGATACGCAGTCCATTTTAAATATTTCTTGCAGATTTTATTTAGGGGGCAATCTTTACAATTTGGCTCTAACTCGCTACAATATCCATCTTCAAAAAGATAAAATGCTCCATTATCAACATAAAACGGGATTTTCCCAAATCTTGAAACAATTTCTTCTATCCATAGTCTCATTTTACTTGCCTGAATAATATACGATCTTCTTTCCTCATACAATACTTCTTCTAGTAAACCTGTCCTGCAGAATACCTTTCCAACGTGTCCATCAACAATCATCAATGTTTCTTCCATTTTTGATACTTTCTGCTTCCAAATCTCGTTAAAAAGAAAGATCATCCAGTTAACAAACATTCTACAAGCTTTTGGGTTGTTCCCAACCCACCCAGATTCAAGCACTGGATGAGTATTAAGGAAGTTAAAAAGTTCAATTGGATTTTTATTTTACAATTGCTCTGTAACTACATCAACAAATTTTAAACTATTTTCATTCAGCCATCTTATAAATCCCTCATAAGCCTTAAAACGATATGAAAATAATGAAATTGGTTTTATTCCACCTAATGACCCCACTCGATATAATAAAGAACCCTTCTCACCTGCCACATCTTTGAATACTTTAAATAACTCACTTTCTGATATTTTAAAAGGTTCTGAAAGCAAAATATCTGTAAATTCTTCTGAAATTCTAATAGACATTTCTCTCACCTTATCAAATCTTGCTTGTTGATTTATCAAAACTCTCAAAAGTAAATATCTCAATATCTTTTCCTGTTCATCCTTATCTTTGGATAACACATCCAAATTACTTGGGATTGCCATATGTTCTTTCCATCTTTTATACCATTTCTCTCTTCCTTCTTTTTCTAAAATATCAAGCAATTTCTCTTTTTCTTTATCAGATAATCCCAGTTGTTTTTCTTTTGGCATTTTTCACCACTGATTTTTGTCTTCTAATTTTTTCCTGAAGATATGTTCTGAGATGTTTAGCATCTTCTCTAATTATTATTTCTACTTTATAATTTTTCTCAAATAGTGAACTTTGTTTTAATCCCATTTTCTCTTTTACAACTTCACATAATTCTAGATCAATCTCATATCCCACACTGTTTCTACCAAGCATTGCAGCAACCTTATTTGTTGTTCCTGAACCCATAAATGGGTCTAATACAATCTCACCTACATAAGAAAATAGTTTTATTAATCTATAAGGAATTTCCTCAGGGAAAGCTGCTATTCCTTCTTCAATTCTGTTCTTTAAGGGTAAAACATTAATTATGTTCCACGTTGTTAGATACCATTTATTCTGTTGGTATTCCTTTACATCTATCTTTGATCTCTCTTTTAATTCCTTTGGAATTCTTTTATAATCGAATTTTCCATTTTGAAAAATAAGTATTGTTTCTTGAATATTGTCTGGATAAAAATACATCGGATATGGATGTTGTAAAATGACTCCACTTCTTCTACTTATACGAATATAACCCTCTGGTTTTATCCAAATAATCTTATCTCTGTAAATGAAACCTTCCTCAATGTATATTTTCGTTAAATCCGCAACAACAGGATATTTCTTTCCATTAATGAGCGTGTCATCACAAACAATACATATTATCCTACCTTCTGTAACCACTCTTCGCAATTCCTTCGCAATCTTCCTCATTTTGTCCAAATATGCTTCCTAACTCTCAAATAAATCTGGATAATCAAAAGGAGCATTAAAATACGGAGGAGAAGTAACTACAAGATGAATGCTTTTATCTTCTAATTCTTTCATATTTTCTGCATCGCCAAAGATTAATTGGTGATGTGTTTTTATTGTTTTATTCATTTTGATTCACCTCTATTTATTTCCCACTATTTCCTTTAATCTTTCAATAAAAAATACTAAAATTTTAAATTAAGCAGCAATTCTTTTTCTATTTTTTAGAACCCTTATTCCTTCTATTATCATATAAAAAGCTAAAACAAGCAAAATTAAAGCTATTAAAGTAATGATATTAAATCTTAAATTACTAAAAGTGATATAACCCAAAGCTGAAAGAGTAATTATAACCATAAAGATTGTGGGAATTAAAATAAATAAAAGTTTACCTGGATTAATATTTTTTGCCCATACATAAATAGTAAGTAAAACTAAAGCTGCAAGAAGCTGATTTGTAGAACCAAAAATAGGCCAGATTTTTTTCCAAGCAGGAATAGGTGTCCCATCAGGGGCATAAAATTTTATATGAAGCAAAATAATTGGTAATATCAAAGATATTAAAGTTGCTCCCAATCTTACTTTTAAAGTTGAAGCTGTTATACCCAGTAATTCTTGTAAAACATAACGTGAAATTCTTGTTGAAGTATCAAGTGTTGTTAAAATAAAAGCTGAAATTGCAAGATAGCCTAAAATTAATCCTAAATGGGGATTTAATCCTATAATAGAAACAAATTTAGAGACTCCTAAAGAAAAAATTTCTGTTGGTAATTTAGATGATTTTGCCAAATCTTTTGATAATATCATTACTGTTGAAAGAGAAATTATAGCAAGTATACTTTCCAGTAGCATTGCTCCATAACCTACGAATCTTGCATTTTTAATATTATCAAGCTGTTTAGAAGTAGTTCCAGAGGAAACCAAAGCATGAAAACCTGAAATAGCTCCACAAGCAATATTTATAAAAACAAAAGGAAAAAGAGGTCCTATTTGAGGATTAAAGGATACAAAAGCTGGATAGGAAATAGAATAATTACTAAAAAGAGTGCCGATAATTCCTATAATTAAAATTAAATAGAGAAGATAACTTGAAAGATAATCTCTTGGTTGAAGTAAAACCCATACAGGTAAAATTGAAGCAAAAAAACAATAAATTAATAAAATCCAAACCCATGTTTCTCTGGAAAAAACAATAATGTTTTTTCCTAAACTAAAAAATATAATTAATCCAATTATAATAAGTGCAAAAAGAGTAGCAATTGGGAGTTTTAATTTTAATTTATAAAGGGTAAAACCAAGGATTAAAGCTATTAAAATATAACCGATATTTACTTGGGCAACAGGAGGCTCCTTAGCAAAGGTAGTAGCAGCTAAATCTGCAAAAACAGTAATTATATATACTAAAGCGAACCATATAAATAGTAAAAAAATTTTATAAACCCTTTTTCCCATATAATTTTTAGCAATTTCTCCTATGCTTTTGCCTTTGTGCCTAACTGAAGCAACAAGTGCTGAAAAGTCATGAAGTCCTCCTATAAAAATAGTTCCCAAAACTATCCATAAAATACTTGGTAACCATCCATATGCTATACCAGCAATAATAGGACCTACAATAGGACCTGCTCCTGCAATGGAAGAAAAATGATGCCCTAAAAGAATAAACTTATTAGTGGGAACAAAATCTATACCGTCAAAATTGGTCTTTGATGGCACATCCTCTTCTTCTTTTATCTTATACTGAGTTTCCAGAAATCTTCCATAAAACTTATACCCTATCCAAAAAAGAAGCAAAATTAATACTAACAAAACCTTTAACATCTTTGCTTAAACCTCACTAAAAATTTTTTGCAGGAATTTCTATATTAAAAAACTGCTATCCAAAACTTACAAAAAAAGCAAAAATACTTTAGTTTATATAATTAAGTTTTTATTCATCAAGTTCATTATTTTCCTGCTAAATTAAAAAAATTTCAAGAGAAAAAAATATTCCCTCCCGAAAAAATTTTCGGGAGGGAATATCTAAAATTAGACTTTTATGAGATTTTTTAGACTTTAAAAGTTGTAAAATGCAGAAAGGGTAAATCTATTAGCAGTATCTACCCATTCATCACGCTCAGTTTCAATATGCATAGTTTCTACACCAATTTTCACATGATCAGTGAGTTTATACCAGAGATTAGCAAAATACTGGGTATTTTTTGTAAATTGACGATCATTAAGTGCCGCAGCACTTTTTCCTTTAAGAATTTCACTATCATTAGGATCATCAAATCCTGCTCCTATAGAGAAAGACCAGCGAGGATTTATATTCCATACAAGATTTCCCCATAATCCATAAGCCTCAATGGTTTCACCGTAATCGTTTACTCCAAGATCGTATCTCAGAAATTCCTTATCAATACCCTTTCCAGTCCATGCCTCTCCTTTAAACTGAAACTTCTGATCAAAAAGCTCAAAATTAAGCTTCCATTCACCAACAATAAGCCAGCGATCAATATCACTTTCATGAGGAAAGGGTTTGGAAGCATCAACAGCTTCATGCTTGTATCCACCTCCAATGGCTAACATGCTTCCTTTACTAAAAACCCGGTTTAAAATACCATCTTTATATTGAATTCTTGCAAGAAGCCATGGCATACGCTCTTCTGAACCAGTAGAAATTCTTCTGTGCATCATAAGTGAACCAAGAATTTCCCAGTTGTTAAATACTTTTTGTCTTACAGTTAGTTGTGGAACTCTCCACCAAAGGTTTCCTGCAGCTGTTAAAATTCCAAATTCAATAGTTGATGGATTTAATTGAGCTACAGGAATCCAATCCTGTCCAAATCGCACACTGGTTCCGGTTTTTTTGTTATAAATGTCAAGATAAGCAAGCCTCAATCTTGGAATGATATTATTTCCTTTAGTATTTCCGTAAAAATCTATCTCAGTATGTCCTTTAATTACCAAGTTTCCTCTTTTATGAAACACCAATGCCCCAAATCTGGTATCCCTTGGATTAAAGTTTGTTGAATCGTTCTGATAATCTGGATGTTTTTTCCTATTAGCAACTGCTCCAACAAAGTCATTATATTTTTCAATACGTGCTGTATCATAATGATAATCCATTTTTACTCTACCATAAAGTTGCCATTCTAAACCAGGCTTCCCAAAAACTGGTTTTGATTCTTTTGCTACAAGTTGAGGAGTTATTTTTTTAGTTTTTGTCTCAACCTGTTTAAGTTTTCCCTCAAGTGTTTTAATTAAAGCCTGCATAGAAGCCATTTGCTGTTGCATAGCAGCTATTTGCTGTTTTAAAGCCTCAATTTGAGCTTTGAGCTCCTCTGGTGTTTCTTCAGCAAGAGAAGTTTTAACAAATACACTTCCAGCCATTAAAACTGGTAATAAAACCTTTGCAATGCTTTTTCGCTTCATAACACCACCTCCTTTAAAAGTTTATGTGATTTAGGTTACATAATTTTTTGTCTCTTAAAATGTTTAAAGAAATTTTTCACAATTAAATATAACTTTTTTATTACAATTTTAATATTTTTTAAATCTTTAATCTAAAAATAAAAACAATCTCATGTAAAATTTTTCACAAAAATTTTTTTAAACTTTTAAAAATTTTAGAGTATATTAGTTTATTGAAATTCTTAAGATTAAGATTAATTTCTTTATACCATGCATTTTTTGAGAAAAAAAGCAGAATTCAAACTAAAAGCAGATATTGAACCAAAAGGAGATCAACCAAAAGCAATAGAAGAATTAGTAAAAGGTGTTAAAAAGGGATTAAAACATCAGGTTTTGCTTGGTGTTACTGGTTCTGGAAAAACTTTTACTATGGCAAATGTTATTGCAAAAATTGGGAAACCTACTCTTATTATTGCTCCTAATAAAACACTTGCAGCTCAACTTTATAATGAATTTAAAAAGCTTTTTCCTGAAAATGCAGTAGAATATTTTGTTTCTTATTATGATTATTATCAACCTGAAGCCTATGTTCCTATAACTGATACTTATATTGAAAAGGATGCCTCTATTAATGATTTTATAGATAGACTCAGACACTCAGCTACTGCTGCTGTTCTTTCAAGAAGAGATGTAATTGTAGTAGCAAGTGTTTCTTGTATTTATGGTTTAGGCTCTCCTGATGAGTATTTCCAAAAACATCTTTATTTAAGACGAGGTGCTAAGATAAGAAGAGATGAACTCTTAAGAGCTCTTGTAACAATGCATTATGAAAGAACTGAAATGGATTTTACCCGTGCTACCTTTAGAGTAAGAGGTGATATAATTGAAATTTTCCCATCTAATGAAGAAAAAAGAGCTGTAAGAGTGAGTCTTTGGGATAATGAAATAGAAGAAATAAAAATAATTGATCCTTTTAGAGGTAAAGTCTTAGGAAAAGTAAGTGATATTGTAATATTTCCAGCAAGTCATTATGTTACTTCAGAAGACAGACTTCGCAAAGCTATAGAAGGAATAAGAGAAGAATTAAAAGAAAGGGTTGAATACTTTAAAAGTAAAGGACTTTATCTTTTTGCAGAAAGATTAGAAAAAAGAACACTTTATGATTTAGAACTTTTAGAAGAAGTTGGTTATTGTAAAGGAATTGAAAATTATAGCAGATATTTAGATGGAAGAAAGCCAGGAGAACCTCCATATACTCTTTTAGATTATTTTCCAGATGATTTTCTTCTTTTTATAGATGAAAGCCATATAACTATTCCTCAATTAAGAGGGATGTATAGAGGAGATAGAAGTAGAAAAGAGACTCTTGTAGAATATGGTTTTAGGCTTCCTTCTGCACTTGACAATCGTCCTCTTACATTTGAAGAATTTGAAAAGCGAATTAATCAGGTTATCTATGTTTCAGCAACTCCAGGAGATTATGAAATAGAAAAGGCAGAAGGAAGAATTATAGAACAAATTATTCGTCCAACAGGACTTCTTGATCCAAAAGTAGAAGTAAGACCTTCAGAAAATCAGGTAGAAGATCTTTATTTTGAAATCAAAAAAAGAATAGAAGCTAAGGAAAGGGTTTTAGTATGCACACTTACAAAAAGATTAGCAGAGGAATTAACAGATTATTATAAAGAACTTGGAATAAAAGCTTGTTATATGCACTCAGATTTAAAAACTTTAGAAAGAGCAAGAATTATAAGAGATTTAAGAAAAGGAGTTTATGATGCTTTAATAGGAATAAATCTTTTAAGAGAAGGACTTGATCTTCCTGAGGTTTCTTTAATAGCTATACTTGATGCTGATAAAGAGGGATTTTTAAGGTCTGAAAGAAGCCTTATCCAGATGATAGGAAGAGCAGCAAGAAATGTTAATGGAACAGCTATACTTTATGCTCACACCATTACTCCAGCTATAAAAAAAGCTGTAGAAGAAACAGAGAGAAGAAGAAAGATTCAAGAAGAATATAATAAAAAACATGGTATAACTCCAAAAAGCGTGGTAAAATCTCTTGATGATCCACTTATGAGAATGGTTGAAGCTGATTTTGTGAATTTAGAAAAAATAGTAGAGACTACCGAAGTTTTTGAAAGTTTAGAATCTTTAAGAGCTGAAATCGAAAAGGTTGAAAAGGAAATGAAAGAAGCAGCTAAAAATTATGAATTTGAAAAAGCTGCTATTTTAAGAGACCGTCTTTTTTCTTTAAAACAACTTGCTTTGCAATGGAGCTAATTTTTAAATCATGCCAAGACTCCCTAAAACTAATCCAAGGGCAGTTGCTTTAAAAATTCTTATTCGTTGGGAAAAAGGAAAACCACTTTTAGATGAAATTCTTTCTCAAGTTTTAACCAAAAGTGTACTTCCTGATGAAAGAAATAGAGCTCTTGTAGGAGAACTTGTTAATGGAGTAGTTCGATATCTTTATTATATAGATTTTGTTATTTCTCGTTTTTCAGAACATTCTTTAGAAAAAATGGATGCAGAAGTGAGAAACATTTTACGTTTGGGTGTTTATCAGATACTTTATACAAGAATACCAGAAAGAGTTGCTCTTGCTGAAAGTTTAAAAATTCTTTCTCATAGAAAAAGAGGAGAGTGGATAAAAGGATTGGTTAATGCAATTTTACATAGAATTGCAGAAAATAAAAACAATCTTCCTGAACCACCAGATTTTAATCCAGTATTTTATCTATCCATAAAGTATTCTTTTCCTGAGTGGTTTGTAAAAAGATGGCTTGATAGATTTGGATTTGAAGAAACAGAAAAATTACTTTCAGCAAGCAATGATCGCTCTCCTTTAGTAATAAGGGTAAATGCCTTAAAAGTAAGCAGAAACAACTTTTTAATTTTTTTGCAAAAAGAAGAAGTTCCACAAGCTAAAGCATGTCCTTATAGCCCTACAGGGATTATTTTAGATGGTTTTAGAGGGAAAGTTACAGAATTAAAAGCTTACCATTTTGGATGGATAAGTGTCCAGGATTCTGCAAGTCAGCTTGTTACATTTTTATTAAATCCAAAACCAGGAGAAAAAATTCTTGATGCCTGTGCAGGGGTTGGAGGAAAAACCACACATATTGCTGAATTAATGGAAAATAAAGGAATTGTTTGGGCTTTTGACCTTTATCCTTGGAGACTTGAAAAATTAAAAGAAAACTTTCAAAGACTTGGTCTTAAAGAACCAAAAGTTTTTCAAGGAGATGTAGTAGAAGAACTTCCCAAGCTAAAAGCTCCTCTTTTTGATAGAATTCTTATTGATGCTCCTTGCACAGGAACAGGTGTAATTAGAAAACATCCTGATATAAAATGGGCAAGAAAAGAAGAGGATTTTATAAAAATTCCTGAAAAACAACTGAGACTACTTGAAGGGCTTTCTTCTTTTCTTAAACCAAAAGGAATTATGGTTTACGCAACCTGCAGTTTAGAGCCAGAGGAAAATGAAAAAGTTGTTGAAAAATTTTTAGAAAATCATCCGGAATTTGAAATAGAAAATCCTTTGATTGTGCTTGAAAAAATTTGTGGAACAAAAATCAGAGAACTTATAGAGGATGATTTATATTTAAAAACCTTTCCTCACAAACACAATCTTGATGGTTTTTTTGCTGTAAGATTAAGAAAAATTAAATAGTGAGGAGGGTTTCCTTATGGAAGATTTATTAATTTTTTTAAAAAATGTGACAGATTATTTAAATTATGTAATATTTGGCATACCTCTTTATAAGCTTGCTTTAGCATTATTGGTTGTTTTTCTTTCTCTTTTTTTAAGAAAGTTTTTTATTTTGGTAGTAGTAAGATTTGTGGAACGCTTAGCAAAAAAGAGCTCCACTGAGTTAGACGATCTACTTATAAATATTACTTCCAAACCTCTTAGTTTTTTAATTATAATAGTTGGTTTGTTTGTGGCTTTTCTCATACTCGGGATGGAACACACCATAATTGCCAAACTTATTAAAAGCTTGATTATCATTGTTATTTCTTGGACTTTGTATAATCTTGTGGTTGGGTTAAGCATTTATATCTACAGATTTACAGAAAAGTTTGGAGAAGAAATAGCTAAAGAGCTGGGAAGTTTTTTAATAAAGCTTTTAAAAATTTTTGCTATTGGAATTGGAGTTTTAGCTATTCTTCAGGAATGGGGAATAAATATAAGTGCAGTTATTGCTTCCTTGGGACTTGGTGGTCTTGCATTTGCTCTTGCTGCTAAAGATACTGCAGCAAATCTCTTTGGTGGTTTAACAGTTCTTGTAGATAAAACTATGAAAGTTGGAGATTGGATAAAAATAGGTGATGTAGAAGGAATTGTAGAAGATATAGGATTAAGATCAAGTAAAATAAGGAGTTTTGAAAAAAGCTTAATCATTATCCCTAATCAAATACTTGCCAATCAATCCTTAGAAAATTTTTCCAGAAGAAATGTTAGAAGAATAAAAATGATTATAGGAGTAACTTATAGCACAACAAGAGAACAAATGGTTAAAATACTTAATGAAATCAGAGATATGTTAAAAACTCATCCAAGAATTGCTAAAGATCAACTTTTAATGGTTTATTTTACAGATTTCGGAGACAGTTCTTTAAATATATTTGTATATTGTTTTACAAATACTGCTAAATGGGAAGAATATTTAGCTATAAGGGAAGATGTCAATTTAAAGATTATGGAAATTATTGAAAGAAACGGTGCTTCTTTTGCATTTCCAAGCACATCAATTTATGTGGAAAAATTGCCTGATTTCTGGAATAAAAAAGAAGCTTAGCTAAATCCTATTTCTAAAAAATTTTCTTTAATAACTGCACCCTTTATTTCTTTATTTAGCAATATTCTTGGAAGGAAAAAGTGCCTTTTATGATTTCCAATTTTAATAATTAAATCCTCATCTTTTTGATAAACCTCAAGTTCTTCTTGTGGAATTTCTTTTAAAGCTAATTTTAAAATATATTCTCCATTTTTTTCCAAGATTTCAAAAGGCTTATCTTTATAAAATATATCAGCGGGATTTTTTTTCTGATAAACCCTTTTCCCAAATTCTTTTAGCTTTTCATAACCCAGGATTTCTTCGTAAAGCTGTGGAATCATAAAAATGGGAGTTGGCTCAAAGCTTTTTACAATTCTTTCTACATATTTTCTCTGGATTTCGTAAAAAGGATTTTCCTTTTCAGCTACCCGATTTATAAAAATACCATCAACAGGAAAGCCAAAAAGATGAAGATATGTAAAGGCTTTTTCTGTCTCCTTTATTACCATTTTTTCAGGATTAACAACTAATCTTACTGAAGAAACTTCTTGATTTTGCAAAAGATAATAAAGGTTATAAACCTGTCGGAAAAGATCCTCTAATGCATCATATGTTTCCTCTTCAGGAAGAGGCATATCAGTAACTACTCTGGCTGCAGGTCTTACAAATTTCATAAGTTTTCTTTGTAAAGGAAGTATTTTAGTTACCCACCAGCTTGCTGCATCTGGAAGACTAAGAAATCTTAATGTTTCTCCAGTAGGTGCAGAATCAACAATAATAACATCAAACTTTTTATCTTCTACATGCTTGTTTATCCACAAAAACGAAGAAACTTCTTCCATACCAGGTAAAACTGACATCTCTTCAGCTAAAATCTCATCTATCCCCTGCCATTTAAGAAGACTTTTTAAATATTCCTTTAAAACCCCCCAGAATTTTTCTATTGAGTAATAAACATCTATTTCTTGAGCATAAAAATTATTAAAAATTTTTTTAGGTTCTGGCCCTACATCTTCTTCTAATACATCAGAAAGTGAATGAGCAGGATCAACAGAAACTACTAAAACTTTTTTACTAAGTTCTGAAAGATATGCACCAGTTGCTGCTGAAAGAGTAGTTTTTCCTACTCCTCCTTTTCCTGTAAAAAGGATTATTCGCATTTAAACTTTAACTCTTTTCAACCTTTACTTTTTTAATTTCTTTTTTGCCTTTCTCCAGTTCTTCAATCCTCTTTTCTATCACACTTTTTAAAGCAAGCAATATTTCTTTTCTTGCATTTTTAATATGTTTTTTACTTTCCTCTGGAATAAAAGAAAACATTTCTTCCATGAATGCATCCCAAGCCTGAACCATATGCTCTATCCATTTGTGTTTCATTTTATTTTCACCTCCTTAATTATTTTTTTATTGTTTTTTATAAATTTCAAATTTCTTAATAATATTTTCTTCTTTAAATTTTTTTACAACTTCTCTTGCAAGTGATCTCACTAAAGTGCTATAATTAGAAGATGTATCCCCTCTTGTGGTAGATATTCCCATCCAAATAATCTTACCAGATTTACTGTCAAGTAAATAAATTACAAATTCAGCCTGTGGTTTGGAAATGTAATAACCTCCATATTCTTGTGTATAACCTTGATAATAAATATATCTATTATAAGAATATATGTAACCATGAGAAAAATAACTTTTAGGAATATATTCTTTAGAAACTTGGTAATTTTGCAATTTTATAACTAAAGCTCCATCTATATTATTTTGTTTTAATATCTTTAACAATTTTGGCTTTTTATAATTTTTTACCGAAGTAATTAGCTTTGTCCCTGGAATCACTTTAATACCTAATAAATTAAATTCAGTTAAAAAGGCATTTTCAGTTTGTTTCACTAACCTTTTATTAGGAATTGGAGCAACAATTAATAAGTTTTTAAATTTTACTTGTGAAAAAGTCGGATATTTAATAGTATTTAAAGTCGTAGTAACACAGTTTGATAAAGAGAAATTAAATATAAATAATAAAAATACACAAGATATAGTTTTAAATTTAAATACTCTTTTCATATTTTTTTGAATAAAATATAATTTAGCCGGCGATGGGATTCGAACCCATGCCCTGCTGATTACGAATCAGCTGCTCTACCGCTGAGCTACGCCGGCTTATACTTATAAATATAAATTCTTATTTTAAAATTGGCAAACTGAAATTTTTAGTTTTTAAGATACTTCTCTTTGATTCTCTTTATAACAATATGAGCTGAATTAAAAGCTTTCATTATACTCCCTTGCTTTAAAGCAATATCTCCAGCTAAAAAAACTTTCGGTAAATTGGTCTCAAAAAACTCATCTATTAAAGGTTCTCCATTTTCATTAAACTCAATTCCTATTCTTTTTAAAAAATTTTTAGGTGTAGTCCCTCCTAAACAGTAATAAATAAGGTCATATATCTCCTCTTTACCATCTTTAAAAAAAACTTTTATTCTATCATTATATGGTTCTATCTTTTCTATATCTGTTGCCATAAGAAGTTTTAATCTTCCTTGTTTTTCTTTTTCTTCTAAATTTTTTAAATTTATTTCGTTTATTCTAAAAAATTTAGGTCTTCTATAAGAAAGAAAAACCTGATTTGATTCACAAAGCGCACATGCAACTTCTGCTGCTGTATTTCCTCCTCCAACTACTAAAATTTTTTTATTCTCAGGAATTTCAAGTGGTGGTTCTAAAAAAACTTTGCCTTTTAATTCTTTAGGAATTGGATAAGATGGTTTATTAGGTTTTCCAAAAATTCCAATAGCTATTACTACAAATTCTGATAAATATTCTGGTTTATCTTTTATTAAAATTTCATATTCTTGATCTGTTTTTTTAATATTTGTAACTTCAGATTTTAACTTAATATCCAAATTCCATTCTTTTATCCATTTTTCTATTCTTTGAAGAAATTCTTCTTTACTCTCGGTTTCAAAAGAACATATCCCTATAGGTTTAATATCTTTTTTTCTATAATAAGCATCTACTCTTTTACCAGGTTTGTAAAACTTTACTATAGTGTTACAAACTGATTCTCCTTTTTCTAAAACTACTACTGGTTCTATATTATTTGCTTTTGCTTCTATAGCTGTTGCAATACCTGCTGGTCCTGCTCCAATTACTGCAATTTTTACTTTTTCCATGAAATCCTCCTATTTTAATTTTATGTTGCTAAGCATTTTTATAATTTTATTTTAATATAAAAATTTTATATAAAGTCAACTATTTTATTTTACTTTATCCATTAAGGTTAAAAATTAGGCATACTTTTCTAACAACTGCTGGAAAAGGACTTTATCTTTGAAACTTATTTAACAAATTTTTGGTCTGGGGTAAAGCTTTGCTCTCTTTACAATTTCAGGAACAATAAATTCCCATCCAATTGGCATGAGATGAATTCCTCTAACACCAGGATTTTCTTTAACTCTTTCTATAATTTCCACTGCAATATTAATCCCTTCTTCTTTTTCATCCTTTGCAGATTCCATTCTCCTTATCAACTCATCTGGAACCTCTATTCCAGGAATTTTGCTTTCTTTTATATATTTAAGCATTTTTAAAGATTTTGGTGGAGCAATACCAGCAAGTATGTAAACTTTTTCTAATATACCAAAATCTTCACACAATTTTATAAACTTTTCAAATCTCTCTAAGTTGTAAACTATCTGAGTTTGAATAAATCTTGCTCCTGCCTTTATTTTTTTTGCCAATCTTATTGGTCTAAACTCTAATGGATCGGCAAAGGGATTTTCTACTGCTCCTATGAAAAAATAAGGATGTTTCCCTTTTACTTCTTTTTTATTAAAATATCTACCTTCAGAAAGATTTTTTACTAAGCTAATTAGTTGAATTGAATCCAAATCAAAAACAGGCTTTGCTTGTGGATGATCTCCAAAGGTTACATAATCTCCTGTTAGGCACAAAATATTTTTTACTCCCAAAGCTGAAGCTCCCAACAAATCAGATTGAATAGCTATTCTATTTCTGTCTCTGCAGGTAATATGCATTACAGGTTCAATATTTTCTTTTTGTAAAATAACTGCTCCTGCAAGACTTGACATTTTAACCGTAGCCCTTGGTGAATCTGTAATGTTAACTGCATCTACATAACCTTTTAACCACTTTGCCTTTTCTTTTATCAACTCAGGATCTGCATTCTTAGGAGGGTCTATTTCTGCAGTAACTGCAAATTGACCTGATTCCAACACTTTTTGAAGATTAGTTTTTATTTTCAACTCCCAACTCCTCTCTCAATTCTCTTATTCCTTTACCATAAAGACTTCTCCAATCTTTTGCTTCCCATATTTCCATTAATTTTTCAAGTTTCCCTCTTTTTTTAAGTCTTTTTATAATTTGATACCACACACAAGGTAATCCCTTTCTCACTTCACATACTCCATTTTTACATCCACCACATGGCCCATTAAGCATATTTTTAGGACATCTTGTTATTGGACAAAGCCCAGCAGTATAACCTACTATACAATCTCCGCAAGCTCTACATTTTTCAATAAAAATGCCTTCTCTTAATTCTGCACCCAAAAATAAAGTATTCATTCCTGGATATACTTCTATTTCAAAATAAATATCCGCTATCAAATTAACTCCTACTCCGCAACTTAATGTTACTATTGCCTTAACATCTTTTATTAAATCATTTATGCTTTTCACATATCGAAGTTCACACAGTCTAATTAATGTTTTCTCTAAAATTTCTATGGATTTCCCCAAGTCTATCATTTTGTTTTTTATCTCTTCAGCAAGTTTTTTTACTGCTTCTTCACCACCTGTTACACAACCATAAGGACATTCCTGACACCCCAGCACAAGAATTTTATTATGTCCCTCTATGTAGTTTAAAATTTCTTCTAATGGCTTTCTTTTTATTACTATCATTTAACTTTTTCTCCTTAATTAATTGACCGATTTTCTAAAATTTTAATTTTTTATCAAGAATTTCTCTCATAATCATATCATAAAAACCTTTAGCTTTGGCTGATCAATGCTGAGTTTTTGCTTAATTCTATCTATTATAATCCCTGAAATAGATCTTATGAAATACTTTTCTATTTTTTCAAAAAGAAATTTGTTTATTCTTTTGTTTTCTATAATTAAATTTTCAAGATCAAAAATAACCTGGAATCTGCTTGAAATAAAATACATTATTGTAACAGAAAACTCATTCATATTTTTACCTAAACCGCCAATATTAAACATTAAATCCTGAAACTTTTTAATTGCTTCATCAAAAATGTAAATCTTTACTAATTTTAGTCTTTTCTGCTCTATTTTATCTCCACACTTTCCTCTTATTCTACTTCATTCGGAAGACCGTTCCACATTTTTGCTGCTTCAAGGGTATTTTTCATAAGCATGGTAATAGTCATAGGCCCAACTCCACCTGGAACAGGAGTAATAGCACTTACTTTTTCTTTTACTGCATCAAAATCTACATCTCCACAAAGAATAGCTTTTCCTTCAGGGGTTGTTCCAATTCTGTTTACTCCTACATCAATTACAATCGCTCCCTCTTTTACCATATCAGCTGTAATAAATTTTGGTTTTCCTACTGCTACAATTAAAATATCTGCTCTTTTAGTATGAAAAGTTAAATCTTTTGTTCTTGTATGGCAAATTGTTACAGTTGCATTACCCACAGTCTTTCTTTTCTGCATAAGAAGATTAGCTATAGGTTTTCCCACAATATTACTTCTTCCTACAACAACAGCCTCTGCTCCTTCAACTTGACATCCAATTTTTTCTAAAATTACCAAAATACCATAAGGTGTGCATGGTAAAAAACAGGGTTCTCCTATAATCATTTTTCCTACATTAATTGGATGAAAGCCATCTACATCTTTTCTGGGATCTATGGCATTTATTACTCTTCTTTCATTTATAGATTTTGGTAAAGGAAGCTGAACCAGTATCCCATGAATTCTCAAATCTTTATTGTATTTATCAATAAGTTTTATCAATTCATCTTCTGAAACATTTTCAGGAAGTCTTTCTTCCACAGAATAAAATCCAAGTGCTTGAGCTATTTTTTGTTTTCCTTTTACATAAGAAATTGAAGCTGGATCATCTCCTACTAAAATAGTAACAAGTCCAGGAACAATATCATATTTTTCTTTTAATTCTTCAACTTCCTTTTTAATCTTTTCTCTTATTTCTTGAGCTATAGATTTTCCATCTATAATTTTTGCTGCCATTTATTTTCTCCTTATTAAAAAAGACCTTTTACTTTTCCTGTATCTAAATCTACATCAATTCTCCTGTAAGCTGGGTCTGAACCTGTTCCAGGCATGAGTTTTATTTCTCCAGCCACAGGCACTATAAAACCTGATCCCTTGTATATAAGAACATTTCTTATTCTCAATTGCCACTTCTTAGGAACTCCCTTTTTTCCGGGATCATCGGAAAGAGAAAGATGAGTTTTTGCTATACAAATAGGCATTTTTTTTAATTCCTCATTCCTTTCAATTAACTTAATTTTTTCTTCTGCTGCAGAACTATAAATCACTCCCTCTGCTCCATAGATTTCTTTTGCTATCTTTTCAATCCTTTCTTTAACAGGTTCATCAAGTTCATAAAGAAATTTAAACTGAGAAGTTTCTTTAGATGCATCTATAACAGTATCTGCAAGCTCTAAAGCTCCTTCTCCTCCTTTTAACCAGTGATCAGAAAAAGCCACCCTTACCCCTAAATCTTCACAAAACTTTTTTACAAAATCAAGTTCTTTTTTAGTATCAGTATAAAATTTGTTAATGCATACTACAGGATTTATTCCGCTTTTTCTAACAATATTTATACAGTGAAAAAGATTTTCACATCCTTTTTTAATCCATTTTAAATTTTCTTCAAAATATTCTTTTGGTATAGAACTTCCGGGTTTGGGAACAGGAGCCCCACCATGGCATTTAAGGGCTCTTATAGTAGCAACTATTACTACTGCATCAGGAATAAGACCAGAAATTCTGCATTTTACATTCCAGAACTTTTCAAAACCTATATCTGCAGCAAATCCAGATTCAGTAATTACATATTCTCCAAGCTTTAAAGCAATATAGTCAGCAATAACGGATGATTGACCCAAAGCAATGTTACCAAAGGGACCTGTATGAACCAGAACAGGTTGCCCCTCGATTGTTTGCACAAGATTAGGATTAAGTGCATCAACAAGCAGAGCTGTCATAGCTCCTGCTACCTCTAAATCTTCTGTTGTTATAGGGTTGCCATATTTATCAAAAGCAACAACTATTTTCCCAATTCTTTTTCTTAAATCTTTTAAGTTTTTTGCAATTGCCAATATCGCCATTACTTCAGAAGCACCAGAAATATAAAATTTGCTTTCCATAGGATATCCATCCATTTTACCACCAAGCCCTATAACAATATGTCTCAATGCTTGGGCACAAAAATCTATAACCCATCCCATTTCAACCCTTTTAGGATCTATATTTAACCTTTTTAAGCCTTTTTTAGCCAAAATCTCATCACTATAATTTGCTTCATGTTGCATTCTTGCTGTAATGGCAACCATAGCAAGATTGTGGGCATTCATTACTGCATTAATATCTCCTGTAAGCCCTAAGGAAAATTTATCCAGCGGAATAACTTGAGAAAGACCTCCTCCAGCAGATCCTCCTTTAATATTAAAAATCGGTCCACTTGAAGGCTGCCTTATAGTTCCTATTACTTTTTTCCCTCTTTTCCCAAGCCCTTGAACCAAACCTATTAATGTTGTAGTCTTTCCCTCTCCTAAAGGTGTTGGAGTAATAGCAGTAATATCTATATATTTTCCATTAACTCTATCCTTTAATCTTTCAAAAACTCTTTGATAATCAATTTTAGCTATATAATGTCCATAAGGCAGAAGTTCTTCTGTTAATCCCAGTTCTTCCCCTAACTGATATACAGTTTTCATGTTTTTCTCAGCTTCATAAGCTATTTCCCAATTTTTCATTTTTAAAGGATCAAATCTCATATTTTTTCTCTAACCTTTTAAAATTCTTTAATACCAATCACTCAAAAATTTTTTAACTTGAAAGTTTCTTTTAAAATTTTTTTATTATAAACTTATTTGAATAGTTTGAAAAGTTTAAAACTTCTCATATATCTTTTTTGGGTTTAAAAAGAAATTGTTTTACTTTTAGGCTTGATATGATACAATAAAATCTATATGACATCAACAAAACTTTGGATAAATAAGATTCCCAACCAAGACCTTTTTTATGAATTTGTTACTCATGGATTTTTCCCTCCTCTTTTAGCAAAAATTCTTATAAATAAGGGATTCTCAGATATAAAATCTGCTTACTCTTTTCTTTACCCTCAACTTTCTGATTTTTCAGATCCTTTTATTATTCCAGATATGAAACTTGCAGTTGCACGAATTGCTAAAGCTATAAATTCAAAAGAAAAAATATGTATTTATGGAGATTCTGATGCAGATGGAATTATAGGAACTTTTGTTCTTTATGATTTTTTAAAAAATTTTACTCCTTTTGTTGAATGGTTAATCCCAAGTAAAGATAAAGAAGGATATGGTTTTCATGCTAAATTTTTACCTTATTTTAAAGCTAAAGGGATAACTTTAATTATTACTGTTGATGTTGGAATTTCTGCCTATCAAACAGTCAACTCTGCTAAAGCTCTTGGTATAGATGTAATTATTACTGATCATCATGAAATTATTACTAAACCTGAAACTTTTACCATCACAGGAAAACTTACCTCTCCCTCTTCACCTATTTATTATCTTTGTGGTGCTGGAGTAGTTTTTGCATTAATAAGAGCCCTAAGATCTTATCTTTATTCTCAAGGCTTTTTTAGAAATAAAGAGCCTCCTTTTTTAAGAAAATATTTGGAATTAATTTTTCTTGCAACTTTAGCTGATATGGTCCCTTTATCAGGAGAAAATCGCCTTATCACTTTTTTTGGATTTAGAGACCTTCTAAATCCCTTTTTTCCTTGCACCAAAGTTTTACTGGAAAAAGCAGATTTAAAATATGGTCTATCTGAGGAAGATATATCTTATCGAATTATACCTAAACTTAATTCTGCTGGTAGATTGGGACATCCTGAAGCAGTTTTTCAACTTCTCTCATCTTCTGACATATCTTCTGCAGAAAAATATTTATACCAAATAGAGAGTTTAAATCAAAAAAGACAACTTATAGAAGAAGAGACTTTAAAATCTGCTGCCTCTCAAATTTCTGAAATTTCAAAAAATTCCAAATTCTTATTTTTTGTATTAGAAGATGTTCCAAAAGGTTTATTAGGTCTGATTGCTAATAAACTTAAAAATAATTATAATTTACCAGTTATAGTTGTTTCTCAGGAAAATGAAATAGCACACGGTTCTATAAGATCTCCTTCTAAAATAAATTTTTTAAAAATCCTTTCTCAATGTAAAGATCTTTTAATCCAGTTTGGAGGGCATAAATATGCTTTAGGATTCAAAATAGATAAAAATCTTATTCCTCAATTAAAAACTCGCTTGAAAGAACTTTTAAAATATCATACTTTAGATTCTTTTTCTACAGATTTGATTTATATTGATGCAGAAGCAAGTTTATCTGAACTTCTTTATAAAGATATTCTTTTTGCTTTTGAGCAATTCCATCCTTATGGAGAAGAACATTTCCCTCCAGTTATTCTTCTTAAAAACTTCGAAATAAAAGAAATAAAAGTTTTAAAAGAAAAACATTCAAAACTTATTTTACAAAAAGAAAATAAAGAACTCTGCGCTATTTATTTTAATAAACTTTTAGAAAAAAAAGATATAAGTTTAATTGTAGGAACTCCTTTTATAAATAGTTTTAATAGAAGTTTAGAATTTAAAATTGAGGATGTTAGGTAACTCTATAAGAGAAGAAAAAGAAAATTTGGAAGAAATCTTTCTCTCTCCATTTGCAGCTAAAGCTAAATATTCTAAAGGCCGGCTTTATCCAGAGGAAGAATGCGAAATTAGAACCTGCTTTGAAAGGGATAGAGATAGAATTATTCATTCTAAAGCTTTTAGGCGTCTAAAACATAAAACACAAGTTTTTTTAGCACCAAAAGGAGATCATTATAGAACAAGACTTACTCATACTTTGGAAGTTGCTCAAATTGCAAGAACCATAGCTAAAGCATTAAATTTAAATGAAGATTTAACAGAAGCTATAGCTCTTGGGCATGATCTTGGACACACTCCATTTGGACATGCAGGAGAAGAAGTATTAAATGAACTTTTACCTGAAGGTTTTAAACATAATGAGCAGAGTTTAAGAGTAGTAGATATATTAGAAAAAGAAGGAAAAGGATTAAATTTAACTTTAGAAGTAAGAGATGGAATTTTAAAACATGCAAAAGGAAAGGGACCTATTTTATCTGAAAAAGATAAACCTTTAACATTGGAAGCTGAGGTGGTAAGAATTTCAGATATTATTGCTTATACAAATCATGATATAGATGATGCCATTAGAGCTGGGTTGATAACTGTAGAGGATCTTCCTGAGATTGTAAAAAAAAGATTAGGTCTTTCTCATTCTGAAAGAATAAGCACCTTAGTAAAAAGTGTAATATTAACTACTAAAGAGTCTCAAAAAAAAGCTATTTTAATGGATGAAAAATGTTTAGATGCACTTATTGTTTTAAGAGATTTCCTTTTTGAGAATATTTACTTTTCTCCTGTTGTTCGAAAGGAATTTGAAAAAGCAAAAAAAATTTTAGTTTCTCTTTTTGAGTTTTATTATAAAAACTTTGAAAAAATAGAATATTTTCAAAAAGCAAGTCAAATTTTTAATAATTCCTCTAAGGAACGAATTATTGCTGATTATATCTCTGGAATGACTGATAGATTTGCTCTTTTTCAATATTTTGAGTTTTTTATTCCTAAGCCCTGGGAAATACCATTTAATTTAGGAGGTTTAGCTTACGAGATCTAAAAAAATAGGTTGGTTCACTACTGGAAGAGATCAAGCAGCTATAGATCTTTTAAAAATTGTTTATTCAAAAATAAAATCTGGTTTCCTTCCTTTAAAAATTTCCTATGTTTTTATAAGTAAAGAACCTGGAGAAGGTTTCTTTTCAGATAAATTAATTGAGATTGCTCAAAAAGAGATGGGACTTAAAGTTATTTCTTTTTCTGCTTTAAAATTTAAACCTGAATTAAGACAAAAAGATAAAGATAGTTGGAGAAAACTTTACCATGATGAAGTTCTTAAAAGACTTGATGAAGAAATTGACTTTGGTGTCCTTGCAGGATATATGTGGATTGTGTCTACAAAGTTTTGTAATACTTTAAAATTGATTAATCTTCATCCTGCTTTACCTGGTGGACCAAAAGGTTCTTGGCAGCAAGTTGTATGGCAACTTATTAGTGCAAGATCTACAGAAACTGGAGCAATGATGCATTTAGTAACTCCTGATCTGGATGAAGGCCCTCCTATCACCTTTTTTAGATTTTCTTTAAGAACTCCTGAATTTTTACCTTTATGGGAAGAAACTGAAAAAAAACTTTTAAAATATCATTTAAGCGGCCTTCAAAAACTTGAGGGAGAAAAAAATAAACTTTTTCAAAAAATTAGAGAGGAAGAAGTAAAAAGAGAATTGCCTTTAATAGTTTATACTTTAAAATACTTAGG
>Ga0180300_10000215_pt1 | contig 24116 bp, 4 predicted proteins | sample GuaBasSediGuay15_FD_121798 | JGI IMG/M metagenome (GOLD analysis project Ga0180300, IMG submission 121798) | Subseafloor sediment microbial communities from Guaymas Basin, Gulf of California, Mexico - Guay15, Core 4569-2, 21-24 cm | ecosystem: Environmental > Aquatic > Marine > Hydrothermal...
CAATAGAACAATTCAGCACTCCTAATTCCTAAATCGAATTTATCTTAATCTTAACCTCCAAACTCAACTACTCTCCAGCCAACCGATCGTAAATAAGTCTGCCATTGACAATTCTTGCTTCCTTCGAGATTTTATGCTCAACCTTCCGATCGTTAAGGATGTGAATGACTTTCCATCCTTTCATAGCCAGGTAATCCGAGATAAACTTCCTATGACACCTCCAATAAAGCTTTTCGGCGCACATTATGGCAGAGGGTCTCAAAACTGCGATTTCTTGAAGTTCTTCGATCGCCGTTTTGAATTCTTCGGTAAGCATGTAGTCAGCGTAATTCCTGAAGCCCTCACTTTTTATTGCCTTGTTGGGAGAATCATCCATTATCTTCTTCCTGTAACCCCCTAAAGTGGGAAACCAGTAATACTCGATTCCCGATTCTGAAAGAATCTGCCTGAGATACTCCCCTTTGAAGTGGGGAAATTTCGAGGTTGGAAACCTCCTAACATCTATCAGGATTTCAATCTCGTTTCTGATAAGCAGTTCAACAAATTCCTCTGCCTTTCTGTTGGAGTGGCCGATCGTGAATATTCTTTTTATTTCTTTTCCCTCTGCCTCCATCTAATTTATCTTTTTAGTCCTAGGTTTAAAATTTCCTTTTAAAATTTCAGTTGGTTCTAGTTATCTTGTTCTTCTCAAGGGTATTGCCACTAACATCACCAATGCCACTAAAATTCCCGTCAGAGCGGTGAGAGATTCAAAACCCGGAATCCTCGGAACTGATTCCGGTTGCTCAGTGGATGTTGAGATTGGAGTTGGAGTTGTTGGAGTTGGAGTTTGCAGGACTGGCTTTTCTGGTTGGATACTTTTTGCTGCTAAGACATAGATTCCGCTTTTATTAGACATAAAACTTAAAGCAATTTCAGAATCACTTGTATTGTAGTAATCAGACGTCCTTTCAATTGTTTCCTCACCTAACCGATAAAAGGCAAGGGTTGATACATTAATTTGCTTGGATAATTCTTTAATTTCTTCATCGGATAGATTTGATTCCATATAAATGTACCCGGCCTCGGTATAGACATCAGGTATTACCGTTGCATATATCGAATCGCTAAGCATGACCAATCCTTCAGGCAACGAATTCAATCTCACGATTGACAACTGAAATTCCTCGCCAGAAACGTTGAGGTTTTTAAGAGAATAGAGAGATCCATGAGATGCCTGATCTCGGATAAAAACTCCCTTCTCTGCGATACTCCCAGAAACTATGAATCCGTATTCGGAAAAAGTGGAAAGAAACGCACTATCTTCGCTATCTTCTCCATCTCCTCTATCTTCTCTTCCTACAAACACTACATCTTTTACTCTATTTGCCATACCACCGGAAAGCTTAACACCTTTCTGAAATCCTTGGAGGATGAGGTTGGAGAGCAAGATTTTTCTTGAGGCCGAAACTTCAATTCCCACTTCATCTCCCTCCAGAAAGCTGTCCTTGAGCTTTATAGAGGTGGAATGTTCCACCGTTACACCTACTGCACATCCTTTGATTTCCAACCTTTGAAGGGTAATATTCATACTTTCGGTTATCTTTATGGCTTCCATATTGTCTTGGAAGACGCAGTTCTTAACATCCAAATCACCAGAATATAAAATCTCCAGCCCCGTTGATCCGTTGATGATGCGCATACCTTCAATCACAACATTCGGCGTAGAGATAACCTGAATTGTAGGAAGCAATCGGATTTTAGGCTCAAGAGTTGTTTTCTCACCTCCTACAATATTTACAGACTTTTCTATCTTCAAATTCTCACGATAAGTTCCCGGAGCTATCAAAATCGTATCTCCCTCTTTCGAGGCGTTGATTGCATCCTGAATGTTGGAAAAATCACATTCCTCGCACACTTGAATTGCGTTTGCGTTAGCAGATGACGCTAACAGAGCAAGTACGAGAAGTATAGAGAATATCACTAGGGCTTTTTTTAAAGATCCCATTACCTTTTCACCACCTTGATCTCAATATGACCGCTTATCTCCTGTCTCACGGATTTGGAGTTACTTCTCGAACTGCATGAGTAAGAGCGAGTGGAGGAGAAGTCTCTACTGCTTTCATGATGATAATCTCCCACAACCTCCTGCCATCTATCTTTACCTGTTTTTTTGAGAATTAGGAGACCTGGTTTCACTTCGTAGTAGGGTACGGAGACTCTCTGCTTCTCAGCATAACCGGGATAAGAGCAACTAGCACCATCTCGAGGATTTGTTCCTGTATCACCATCATAAATGCAAACGTCGACAAAAGTGCTCGTTCCTTCTCCGAGAGATGAAGTAGAAACGTCTGTTTCAGTTCCTTTCATCAAAAATACTGGCCACTGAATGGGATCTATTGCCAACACCAAGTCTCCGTTACTAGTCTCCCACAAGAGCCAAGTTCTTTCATTGGAGACTCTCGATGAAAGGGAAGTATCCTCTACCTTCACATGGCTACTCCCAGAGATACCACTGTTGCCACTGCAGCCATCGGTGTAACTTCCGCTATGAGTTCTAGAGTAGCTACTCTGGTATTTGTAAGCGTAACTGGCTGTAATTCTCTCTTTTCCTGTGCTTTCCTTCCAGTAAGTTTTTGATGTGAAGTGGATGGAAGAACGTGCAGACATCGTCCACTCCGCATCAGACGAGCCTGAATCCGCTGAATTGTAACATTCCTCCCCTATAGGACAGCAGAGATGCGGACAGTTCGATGTGGCAGAGGTTGTTCCGGATTCCTGATATAGAGAATTTCTTGTCCACGTGATGAACAGGACGAACTCTTTTTCCTTAACCTCGATGAAAGCCTCATCCCTCGGAGCTTCTGTATATCCAAGTCCTTGATATACTGCTGGTATCTTTACCAAACCTTCTTTCTTGCCTGCAACGAATTTAATTGTCGCTCTACCATTTTCACCGGTTATCGGGTTGTTGTGAGCATCAATAATGCCTAAAGGGAATACCTTTCCATCTAACAAAGCAAACTTCTCTATCAAGATCATCTTGTCAGCTAGGGGTGTCCTCTTACCGCCCAGCTCCTCTTTGTAGACGAAAATATGCAAGAGTGTTTGTTGTTTTGGTAGTAATTCGTCCTTCTCGGGCTTTATCTCAATTCCAATTCCTGCTATCTTAACCATCGCTAATCTGTGGATTTTCTTGCCACCTCTCGCCTTTGCAAACACTTCTATCTTATCCACACCAGCTCTAACGCCTTTGGATTGCATGAGGAAGTATTCTGCCTTAGCGACTCCTAAAGCGTCGGTTGTCGAGAAAACGTAACCGTAATCGCCCTTCCCCTCCGCTTTAACATAACCTCGATCGGTGACCTCTTTGAAGTAAACCTTCGCTCCTTCGATAGCTTTACCTCTGCAGTCCCTTACAACTGCTTTGATTACCACTTTATCCTTTCCTTCCTCGAATGTGAGAGTTTCAGGATTAAGTGTTAAAAGCAAAGAGGGATCTCTTGGCGGTTTAGGATTGTTAACCTCCCACGTTTCGATGATCGATTTCAAATCACCCTGTGAGTTAATCAGATCATTTAAAATTGAGATATCATCACCTCTAGCTGTAACACCACTCACCCTAACGACATTATCTACATCGAGAAGCACAAGATTCATCAGGTTCGTGTCTCCAAGCATAACGTAGTTGAATCGAAGGATGTATTCTGCATTAACCATCTGTCGAATTCTTGATAGATCTGCTTCATCAGGATTCTCGGCCAAGAAATTCTCTTGCTCGAGCAGAGCACTCTTCACATCAACATCACTCGTTATAATCACTCCCGGAGACTTCGCCTGAATAAGCTCCTTAACCTTAATTGAGAAATATCTTTTGAGGGTTTCGGGAGTGTCGCCGGGATAGGTTTGCAGCAATTTTTCAACCGCCTCATCTCCCAGTTCTACAAAGAGGTATACTTTTGGTTTTGAACATCCCTCTTCCCCTTGGAACAAATCTGCATTTAGTATGCAGTTTCCTTCGCTTTCACTTAAGTTTAAGACTGAAGTGCCCTGAAGGTTAAGGCTAAAGGATGTTACACCGATGTCAGCAAGATCAATCTCTCCTGTGTAGCGAAGTGGGAGATTTCTTGTCCTATTTTCGCATCCAAGAGCTAGTTTAACCATAGGGATGTAGTATATCTTTCCATCGCTCGTATAGGCTTCGCCAGCAAGATAGTATTTACTTGGAGAAGCTGTTATTGAATAACCAAAGTGGTTTCCTTTAAATTCAAACTCATTAGTTTCGAGGGTATAGGAGTCAATAAGTCTTATTCTGCTTAGGACGAAGGGAGAGGTGTCGTTGTCCGTTGCATTTCTTAGATACGTTCCTTTTATTGTTGATATGCCACAAACCTCAAATGTCTGGATGTCCTCTGCAACCAGCACCCCATCATCGTTGAAAAGGTTGCTTCTTAGGATGTAAGTGCCCTCTTTCCAATTACTGTTTATAAATTCTTCAAAAGCTATGAAGTAATCAGATTCTATGGGTTTGTATCGCTTACCTTCAGCCTTTTCAGAGAGCGTTGGTAGATGTACGACATTGCTTTCGGGATCCTCCATTGATGACAAAAGTGTCCCGTTTTGAGTTGAGTTTCCCGTGAGCATGTGTTCTATTATGACTTCCTGTCCATTGCTGAAGATTTCTCTGTTTATGTAGAGCTTTACTGAGGTTTGATTATTGTAGTAAAGCTTGTCCGTGGAGAGTGAGACCGTATTGAATCCATCTGCTAATCCATCTGCTAATCCATCTGCTATCTTGCCAACCAAAATGTAGGTTCCTGCTGAAAAGCTGTTGTTGAATTTAATCGAAGATGGCAAACGCCCATAGTAGTTCGTTCTTAAGTAGTATGAATCTATCGGTTTTTTGGTTTCACTCCAGTCTGGATAGTAGAGTTTTTTGCCATCCGGGGTTAGAAGGTAGATGTATGCTTTGTAATCTTTGCTTCCATTTCCGTTGATGATTCCGTCTATCTTTAGGTAAGTTGTCATGGTTTCGTTTTCAGAAATGGAGTTGTCTGAGGTGAATGCCTTTATCTGTGGGAAGCTGAAGGGGAGTGATGGAATTAGGGAGACATTTTTGATTTCCCACTGCCTTGTTCCTCTATCCCATGCATTCTCCGAGACGAATGAAATTATGTTTTCCACATCTGGAGTGATGTTTTCCAAGATAGGAATTTCGTAGGTTTGGTAATTTGAATTTAGTTGGATGGTTGTAACAAGGTTTCCCGAAAGGTTGTTATAGCTCTGGATTCCGTTTCTATGGAATTTGTTGAGGTAGATGTCTATTTTACCTCCACCCTTTGCTTCAAAGGTCAAGGTATAATCCGTTTTCCTTCCAAAGAAGGAGAAGGCCACGTCATCTGTAAACGAGGTCATAGTTGTGTTCAATTTAAGCAATTCACCTAAGGTGAGAGGTATTATTTTGAACTTTACCTCTCCATTTCCTTTTATTGCATAGTAATCCTCTCCATTGACCATTATTCTGTGCTCTCCAAGAGATAACCTTTCGATTTCTACAGTTCCTGCGGTTGCATAAGGCTTCAATGAGATGGCAGTAGGTGAGGAATTATCTACGATATAGGAAGCTCTTCTCAAAGGATATTGAGAGGTAAAGGCTAGGGTTAGGGATCTTTCGGTATAGGATTTGCTTTTAGGAGTGATTTCAATGCTAAACTGGGGTTCTTTAACCTCCTCTAAAACTGGGATTCCTCCAGCCCCTGTTCCAGCGGTTCCTCCACCTCCAGTAGTCCCAGAAATAACGTTTATTGAGAAGTTAACTACCGTGAAGTTGAGATTTCCGGCCGTATCGTTTACGTAGACAATTAACGTGTAATCTCCGTTTGATAAACCTGTTATCGTTGTGTTTGGAGTGAAGGTTACGTTTGACGCCGAGTTTAAAGAGTACCACCATCCGTCTATATCTGGATCGGGTGAGTGAACTTTTAGATAAACGTAGTTCGCTGAATAGGTCTTGCCTTCTTCAGGTGAAATTACACCGATGAATGGAGCTGTATAGTCTGGGGTGACGTTTGTGAGGGGTAGATAGTCACCGCCAGCTATGTTTCCGCTTGAGTTGTAGGGCAGAAGCGTATCTCCTAAACCATCTCCTCCAGCCGTGTCAGCTCCCGTATAATCATGCCAGTAGTTCCCTCCCAAATATGAGCCATTGATTATGTTCGTGCCTGGAGTTTTCGAGATGTTCCAGAAGTTGTTGCCGTTATCGTAGGCGTTTATGGAGTTGTTGAAGTAGTTATTGTAGATTAGGTTGCTGTTTGAGGAAGAGAGGTAGATTCCGTATCTCTGACCTCCAATCCAGATTCCTTGCTGCGGGTTCGCTAGGCGAAGGATGTGATTCGTTTGAATCGTGTTCGAATTTGAGTTTGAAAAGTGGAATCCATATCCGCCCTGGCATGGATTGGTTGTTGGAGGGAGATAGAAGCTCGGCCCATTGTCCGTTATGTTTGAATCTAGAATCGTGTTGTCGCTAGATTCGTCGAGTTTTATTCCGTAGCACCAGTTCTTTTCCACCTTGGTGTTTTCGATGGTAGTATTTTCAGATCCCCCGAGATACAAGCCTGAACCGTAATTGGAGTTGCCATTATCAGAGAAATCTGAGTTAGTGATTGTGACATTGCTGGAATAGTAAATCGCCAGTCCTGTAAGGTAATTGGTAAAAGCGTTTGTTGAATCAATGGTAGAATCAGAAGTGTTGTAAAGGATTATCCCATGTGAGTTTGAGAATAAGCCGATGTTTCTGACTATCACATTTTTGCAGTTAATGCAAGCGAAAAATCCTATCGGTGGTTGAGCAGATTGGTCGAATATTGCATTAGAGGCGTTTTTGATGTAGTAAATTGCACCACCGCTGACGTTGTTTGACGTATCTATGTCAAAATCGAAGTCCCGGAATTGGGGAGTAGTGTAAACTTCCCCTGGGTCAAAATAGAAATCGTAGGTGTTACCGAGCATTCTATTCTCTCTGAGCGTTAAGTTGGTTGAATAGGTGTAAGGAGATGATGAGTCGATTTTGATTCCCGCATACTTGAATTTTACAGTGTTGTTGTAGATTAGGCAGTCGCTCGCATGGTTTATTTTTATTCCTGCATCTTCATCTTGGACAGGTGTATCCCCTACAATCAGGTTGTTTTGTATAACGCAGCCTCCCGAGTCAAACCTTATCCCTCCATAGCCCGAGAATGTGTTGTTGGAAACAGTATTTCCCTCAGCATATCTCTTTATCCACACTGCCGGCATAGAAGATGTAAAATTCTTCACGAATGTGTTGTCATAGATCAAATTGTTACCAGCGTTTCTATAACTCAAACCTTCAATTGTTATGTAGCTGTTGTAAGTTCCCTCTGCAAAAGTATTGAGAGTTATGTTGTTGTAACTTGAACCCTCAATTCGGAGTTGAGATGCTATGAAGGTGTTCTCTGCTATCAGATTTCTATCTGAACCATGTAGATAGCCCTTTACGAGGAATATTCCGCTTCCATTGAATGTATTGTTCCTTATGATGTTATCTGTCGACTCATGATCGGTTATCTGGATACAACTCATACCGGAAACCAGATAGGTTGTATATCCCACCTTTATACCAGCCTCAGGTATTGAGCCGAGAGGGCATGGGCCAGGATAGGCTGAATTGTTGATGTAGAAACCTTGAACAACGTTACCATTGGAGGCGAGGGTGAAACCACTACCTTTCTGGTTGGCATCTATGACGGGATTACCAATCCCCGTTATGTTCAGGGTTTTATTTACAAAAACGTTCTCAACGTAGGTTCCATTACAAACGATAATCGTGTCTCCATCCATCGAAACATTTACAGCATCCTGAACTTTAGTGAAATTTGCCGGGCAGTCAGCCAGATCATCATCAACATACCACGTTTTTGGATCTCTAAGGGTAGTGAAATTTCTGATTGAGCTGTTGGAGTAAAGGCTTGTGTTGTCTGCCTTATACGAGAAAGCTGAGTAGTAGTAGGTTGTGTTTGGAGATAAACCGGATAAAGTTATGGAAGGATTCTGCGTGTAGTTATCCCAATCTCGCTCAGGATACATAGTTTCGCCGCCAGATAGGATTACAGACTCATTCATATAGAGAGTCTGGGTATTGTTATCCCATTCAGACCATTCCGGTGACGATAGATCACTATTGAGGCTGTAGAGAACCCTGTTAGCTGATAAAACATTCGTATACCAGCTAATTGTTATGCTGGTATTCGTTAGATCGCTCTCCTGGATGTTGCTTATGACCGGAGGTTGTTCTGTCTCGAAAAGCATCGGATAGTAATCTAAAGGCAAATTCGAACTTTCACCTTCACCACACCAGAGGGTGGAGACCTGATATGGCATATCACCGATTCCATCGTTGTTTGAATCGATTCCTGAATAATCATCCCAGTAGTTGCCGGTGTAATTCGAGTAAACATCGCCTTGGTAGCTGTACTGCCTTATTTCAGTCGAGTTCCAATTGTTATCCCCGCAATCGATCGCGTTGTAGGTGTTGTTGATAAACCGATTGAGGTAGAAAACGTTTGTAGAAAAATCAGCCTGAATGCCGGTATCGCTATCCCTTATCGTGTTGTTGTATATCGTGTTGTTGTAAACGGCGTTGGTATTGGCGTAGAATTCAATTCCAACAGTGGTGTTATGGATCGTGTTATCGAAAATCACAGCATAGCCCGAATCTTCAAGCTGAATACCATCGTAGGTATTGTAAATTACATTGTTTGAGATATTGGCATGATCGGAAGGATTCAGCGAGGCGGGATTTGGTTCTACATCAATCCCATCATCATTGCTTTTCGTTGAGCCACCGGTGATAGTAAATCCAGATATGGTAACATAACTTGCATGAACCTCAATAACATCCTCGCTCGTGTCGTTTGCTTGGATAATCGTATCCATTGGATTCTGAGAGAACGATTTGAGCGTTACCGAGATGTTGATATCAATATTCTCCAAATATGTTCCACTGCAAACGACGATCGTGTCTCCATCGCTAGCATTTTTCAAGGCTGATGTGATAGTTGGAAAGTAAACATCCCCAGATGTACATGGAGTTGTTTTATTGACTACAAGAACAGCATCAGCACTAGCTGACAGCATTACCACTACACAGACTATTAGAACTACTTTTACGACATTCATTAATTAACCTTCCTCCTTTACGAATTTCTTCGATGAATCAGACTTTGTTTGAAAGTAGAATAGACTAGGTTGTCTGGTAAGAACAATTCTTTAGAGGAAATTTAAATTTTTCGTTGTAAATTTTATTTTAATAATTATTATTAGCTGATGAATAACCCAACGAGGGTTACGGCAAAATATGTTTTATCTTAAACAACCTTCATATTTCAAACCTAACATTCTGCTCTCCAACCAAAAGATTGTAAATTAGCTTGCCGTCTAGTGTATCCAGTTCCAGCCTCAGTGGCCGATCGTGTATATTGTTTTTGTCTCCATTTAACTTATCCTTTGAATTAAAGGTATAACTTTGTTTTCGGTTTGCTATCTTTGAAAGATTCCAATGGGAGGGGAAAAACAATAAAAATTAAAAAGTTAAATAAAAAATTTAGGCGCCACCCTTGCCTATTCTACCTTTGTAAGCTAAAACCGCAATTAATATTGCAATGATGGCGATTATTGGCAAAGCGAGTTGCCAGAGCTGCAAAGGTTGCGGTGGAGTTGGTGTGGGTGTAGGCTTGGGTGTTGGGGTTGGTGTAGGTATTGAGATCGGAGATGGGACAGGAGATGGGGCCGGATATGGAGTAGGTATTTCAGATGGTGTCGGGGTTGGAGTTGGTGTAGGCTTGGGTGTTGGAGTTGGGAAGGGTGTGTAGTGTGGAACTCTTATCTGCGTAGGTACAGGAGTTGGCGTGGGCTGTTTCTTTATGCAAGCATCTCCTGGATAGGATTCAAACTGGCAGGCCTGGTAGTAATTCGTCTGGTAAGTATCTTCCCTCTCCTCCACAAGTGAGAGATCATTGTTGTATATTTTAAGATATGATAAGTAGTAATTTCCGTTCTCCTCACTCTTTCCGATATCTTCTCCTCTGAATTCGAGAGTTATAAGTTGAGTTCCTGTATCAAGCGGCGCAGATTTATACAAATTGGTTATGAAGCTCCCACCAAGGCTGCCGTAAATAATATAATCTCCTTCCTGCTCGACATTCAATTTCAGCTTAACAACTAAGTAATCGTACAATCCGTTGTTATCTGTGTCCAAGCCATAATCTTCCACAACCTCTAAAAGATGTACCGGCTTGCCCTGGAAATCTGAGGAGTTGTAAGAGGCTGTGGTTGTGTCCTCTGCCTTCCCTATCAAACCCGGATTGTGAGAGTAGAGTTTAACTCCAACCACATCGTAAGGCCCGTCTTCACAACTGTTCCTAATCTCAATTCCGCTGAAATTCAAATAGACAATCTGATTTCCTGAATCTAAATGCATAGTGTTAGATGTGTGTGTTATCCTCTGGTTGCCTTTATAGAGAGACCCAGTTATCGTATAATCGCCCGCTTTAGAGAGGTTTACTGAGAATCCTATCCCGAGATAATCTATTAACCTATCGTTATTGGAGTCGACCGTTTCCTCGCTCACCTTAATCATTCGTGTAACTACGTTTTTGGGGTGCGGGAAAACAGCGACATTGTTTGTTTCACCAATCTCTTCAATCGTGTTGTTATAGTCAGCAACAACAAAGAAAATGTATTTTCCTGCTGGAAGGATTGCGTTAAACGTGACGTCAGCGGATTGATTCGGTGAGATGGAATACAGACTTGTTTTATCAATTATGGCACTCTCGTTGATAACAGAGGTTCCATTAACAACCGTATACGGATTGTTCTTAAACAACGCCACCTCAACATTCTCCGCAATTACACTTCCTACGTTCCTCACTTTAACATCTATTGTCGCATTATCGCCGAAATCACTTGAAACAGAGATTTCTTCCCCTCTGACTTCCAGATCTGGGCCAATAAGCACAGGAATTAATTCATGGTTGTTCGTTTCATCTCCTTCAGCAATCTCGTTGTTTTCATCGAGCATAAGATGAATATAGTAGTAACCAGCTGGAAGCCCACTAACATCCCATACCGCTGTGAGATCTTCAGTTTCGGAAATTTCGAGGCTCCTAACTGTTTGAGAGTCTATAAGCACCTTATCCTTGTTGAAGAAAGGAGAAGTACTGTAATAGAAATTAACAGTTGATTCATTCGCCTTGTAATGCCCGCGATTGATTACTGTTGTTGTAATTGAGATTTTATCGAACTCGTATAGAATATGCATAATTCTATGGGCCAAGTCTGGCATGAGGATAGGCTTAGAGGCTATGTTGTTGGTTTCATTCCCCTCTGCTATACTATCGAGCGGATCTATCTCCACATAGATAATATGTTGTCTTCCATCAGATGGAACTGTCCAGTTTAAAGTCACCTCCTTGGTTTCACTACCTCTAATGAAATCTATTATTTTCGTTCTAATTATCCTTCCATTATCGGTGAACCTCACAAGCACATTGTCCAAGGCTAGATCTCCAACATTGTGTACTTTTACAGCTATCGTTATGTCCTTGCCCGGTTCTGGTGTACTTGAGAAACCAATATCTCCACCATCAATCTCCAAATCGACGATGATCTTATGCTTCAAAAGATAAATGCTCGCATTCTCAAACTTCGTAGTAGTTACATTGAAGGTCTCATTACCAGCGGTTACAGTTTCGTTCTGCAGTTTGATCTCCTTTTTAATATAAACATTCAGGATCTCATTCTTAGAGTTGATTATGGGAGAGAAGCTCTGTTCAAGGTCGAAATCATTCGTTAAGGTGTTGCTCATGCTCCAGCTGTCATGCGCTTTATCAAAAACAGAATAAAATATGTTCAAATCGCCATCCATGCGTGATTGCCATAGGATGACAGGGTTGTTTGCCGGATTCCTAGCGATCTCCAATCCTTCAACCTTTCCCTCCACGGTTATCGACTCTGGCTCTGACCAGCTTCCATCGTAAATTGCATACAGAATTACATTCTCAGTTTTGTTCTCAGTTGAATTGTCCTTCACCCAAACAAGCATAATTTTATCGCCAAAATAAAGCACGTCAGGAAGTCTGTCTTCCCTTCCATCGTTCGTGAATCTTGCCTTTGCAGACCAACCCGTTCCATCGAAAATTGAGTAGAATACTTCTTTATCAGAAATCGTGGATGAGTTGCCATCCATATCCTCTGTCCATACCGCAATCGCTGAATTGTTGTGGAAATCGAAATTGAGGTTGTCCGTTAGCCTTAAATCTGAGAATGCTTTCTTTTCCGGAGAGAAGGCTGTTCCATTCCATATGCTGTAGTAGTAGTCGTTTTCAAGGGGGTGATTTTCTGTTGCATTATTTCCGATGTAAACCTCATTCCTCGGATTCTTAATCCACATTACCATCGCTTCATAACCATCGGCAACAATCTTCGGCTCATAGTCGAAGTATGAATCATTCGTGAGTAAGGCTGGAGTTGTCCAGTATCCAGAAGAATAAAGTGAGTAAGCGATCTCTGCATGCTTTATAACCTCACTGAAGTTGCCCGGATTTTCCGGCAAGCTTTCATTATTCAACTTCGTCCAAACTGCTATGAATCGATTGTCTAAGGTGTATGCAAGATCAGGCTTGAAATCAGATGTGGTGTCATTGACAATTGGTTTCGGCTCGCTCCATCCACCGCTTTCGTTAAAGGTGTAATATATGTCGAATGCCCGAGTTAGATTCTTAGATGGATTATCAGCTGAATAAACAATCATCTCCTCGTTATCAATCCCGAGGGCAAGCTTCGGGTCGGCATCAGGATATGTGTTTTTCACGATAATGTATTCCTGAGTGGGGGAACTGTGGATTAACTCTCCAGCCAGAGTATTGTACTCTGCAGTTAGATAATCTCTATCAGAAAGTCTCCAGTACTCCGGTTTCGAAGCTGGTTCAGTCCAGCAATTTCCATTCCAAAGATCGCATATAAACTTTCTGCCCCAGTGATCTGAGTAGAACAAGAAGTGCCAATCCACCCTTATCAAGACTCCGGCGCGAAGGGAAGTGATTGAGAAGTCGTAATTCCTATCAAGCTCAGCACCCATTCCAACGTTCGCTCCTACCGTAACCTCAACACTTGCTATGACAACACTGGCACCACCACTAGCTTCACCCCAAATATCCACGTCAGCGGTTGCATTGTAGAACTTCAGTTCACCGCTCTCCGTCCTTTGCACAATTCCAAAGCTCACTCTTACATCCATTGTTACCCCAGCCTTAATGACCACAAAATCCCATTCAGTCAGGGGGATATCCTGAACGTCAACGATCAGATTCCAGTCAACTTCATCCAAGTATAAAGTATTACTAGAGGGTTTGTATATTGCAATTCTTTGAGCGCAGATTCCGGCAAGGGTTTGCTCTCCAAAGGTGTAATAAATTCCTCCACCATAACTCATTCTCCCCCTTCCTGTAAAAGAGCTGAATGTAGCGTTTTCTTCAAAGAAGATTCCACATGCTCCTGGATTTGAGCAGAACGTACCCTCCTGTGGCGTATGTTTGCCGGATGGTATGTAAGTAGTTACACCGTAATGCCCGCCTACCCATGGTACTCCTGAAGGAACATCAAAGCCTGGTATTTTGTCAATAACCTCCATGATCGGCTCGATTATACCGATAATATCCAAGGCAGAGTCTGTAATTTTTGTTACGTCTATAATCACATCCGTAACCACCAACACCGTATGAACTCCAGTCAAAACATCTCCAACTTCATCAATAACATCTTTAACATCATCTGGAAGCGGAATATCGCCTCTATATTCAATACCAGAGCCATTGAAATAGCAGATGTAAGCTTTATTATCTTTATAAAATACAACATCACCCCTCGATTTATCGTAGGAGACACCTACACCCTGATATACAAATCTGAGTAAACTATCCTTATATGCCGCTGAAAGGGATATGGATCCGTCGTCATAATTGAAGGAGACCTCGTAATCAGACGTGTTGAAGCTCGCTTCTATATCAACTCCATCGCTGTAGTTAAAGCCGACTTCACCTTTATCATACTCTGCTTCAATTTCGATTTCACCGCTATATCTTATGCTTCCAGCGTAATCATCCAAATCGATAGAGACTCCCACATCAGGTGTGTCCAGTGAGAGCCTGTGTGCATCAAAATCCCAATAGAAAGTATAACCACTATATACAAATTCCACATGATCCTCAAATACGTAGATTTTGGTTACCTTTTTCAGATCGACGTAGTTCTGGCCCTCAATGTACTTCTCACCTCTGACAACTTGCGGAAACCTCGGCAAGCCTTTTGGCTGGAGTCTGTGAAAGAGTGTCTCAGCTTTAACTGTCGTCGTTTGTTCAGAAACCGCCTCAATCAAAAACATGCTAGCTCCAAGAGGCAAGTCTTCCATGTTGAATCCTTCATGGGTCGTTTGAGTGTATTTATACGAGGGATCATCAGGATAGTAATACCAAACACATTCCGGATCGGGATGTCCCTGAATGCAGAACTTCTTCGTTATCGCTTCTTGAGTTGGAGGCGTTACTGATACCCTCAGTGGATCTAGTTCTCCATCCCATCCAACGCTAACCTCCAATCCATTTTCAATACCGTATCCTTTCAAGAAGTACTTAGTGTACATCGGATTTATTTCGAGAATATCCGGATACCTTGCAAGGCTGTTAAAGGTTCTGTGAGTTCTCACTGCTCTTTCTGAATAGGGGTCATTCGTCTCAGCCTGTATAGTTGCATTTCCAACTTGATTGAATGCATAGTCAAAGATTGCAGTTCCATTCTCATTTGTGAATGCAATCGGTGGGAAGATCACTCCGTTTTCCTCCTCTGAAATCTCGGAGAAGTTAACTTGCATACTTGAAACTGAGATCGGATTTCCGTTGCAGTCAGTTATTTGAGCAAAGCCTACGAGGTGTTGGTTTTCATACGATATTGCTCCCATCTCGAGTCCAAAGCAAGTGAGAGGAGGTGAGGTGAGAGGATACATGTCCTGATTATTTCCTCCGGTTATGTTATAGGGACTATCGCATATTCCATTGTTGTCCGAATCATAACATCCCTCAGAGGGTTCATCGTAATCACTCCAGTAATTGCCTCTTGAGTCATTGTACCAAAGGTAGAGGGATCTTCCGTCATCCAATGCCGAATATTCGTTATTTAAGAAGCTATTGTTCTCAACCACTATAGATTCCATAGCTTCAGCTGGAAGTAAAGCTGCTGTATGGTTAAGCCTAACTCCTCTATAATTCTCATTTAGAATGTTCTGAGAAATGTTAACAAAAGTGCAGTCCACCAGACTTATACCTGCATCGCTGTACGAGGCTGTATTTTTGATAATTTTGTTGAAATTGGAGTTTTTCATATGAATTGCATCGTTTTTACAGTTTATTACACTATTATCCTCAATTGTGTTGCCATCGGAGTGATTGAGATAAATCCCATGGCTTGTAGCATTGAAGAGGTAGTTACCCTTAACTAAATTGTCTCTGGATTCGTTCAACCAGATAAGATACCATCCCTGGACGATGTTGTTGTTTGTGATGGTTGTATTTGTAACTTCATCGAGCAGCGTTATTCCAGCTTCTTTGTTGTAGAGAAGGTTGTTTTCAGTTATGTTGTTGTAATCTGATGAGAAAATGGCAATGCCGTAATAGCTGCCAAATACGGAATTGTTCATTATAAGGTTGTTGTTTGCTTGATAGTCAACATATATTCCCGCCCCTGAGCTTGGATACAATTCGTTGTTTCTGATAACGTTGTTCCGCGATTCCAAGACTGAGATGCCCGCATATGACGAGTTGACCAAATAATTATCCTCTATCACACTATTCATAGAATAATCGAATATGATACCAGTTTGGAGATAATTGCCTATTCTATTATTCCTAACTCTAACCTCATCGGAATTGGAAACATTTATTCCATGCCCAGATGATGAGAGTTCGTTTTCTTCTACCGTAATGTTCTCAGAGTTGAGGATTGTTACAATATTCCCCCCATATCTTGCAGAGAAATTGTTTCTTAAAATCAGTGAGTTCTTGATATTGCTTAGATAAAGCCCACGATAGGAATACATTGGAGAGATGTTATTTGAAGCTATAAGGACCGAGTCACCTCCCGAAATATATATTCCTGTTACTACAGTATCTCCTACGATGGTGTTGTTCGTAATGAGGCTATCACTTAATCCACTAAACTCAATTGCGACATAAAATGTTGTATTAAAGTAATTCTCACTTATGACGTTTCCAGTGTTATATGTTTCTATTCCTATCGACAGACCCCATCCTTGGGATAAGAACCGGTTATTTGAGATATTGGAATTGTAAAGATAACCTGTGCGTATCCCATAACCGTTGTCTCTAAAAATGCAGTTGGAGATTTCGATATTATCCATGACTCCCCAGTATCCGAATATACCGTCAGTTGATGCGCCCTCTATCGTAATTCCAGTTATGTTTACTTTGTTTCTCAAAGAAAATACCTTATCACCCATAGCATGAACAATCGTATCGACTGGATTTCTCGAGAAGGATGCGATTTTCTCCAAATTCTTGTCTATTGTGACACTCTCATTGTATTGCCCTGGACAGATGATAATCGAGTCTCCGCTGTTTGCAGCATCTACAGCTTCACTTATTGTATGATGATGGGTAATACCCTTAACACAAATACCTCTGTCCGGCTTGTAAACCACCCTTATCGGCTTGTTTGTCCCCATTATGGCATAAGTTCCACTGGAATTTTGAAGATCAACGTGTGTGAAGACGGCCTTATCAGCGGGATAAACAACATTTGGCCAGGAGTTAACGGGAAGTCTCCAGTTTCCATCCACGAAGTTGTAGAGTGCTAGAGTATCTTCAATAACCGAAGTTATATCTCTGTCTTCATAACTCAAAGTTAAATCAAGATATCCACCCTCACACACCGGATTGAGTTCCAGATAGACTCCAATATTTTGAATGTACTCAAGGCTGTCCAGAATGGGTTCTGCCTCAGCTATAGCATAGCAGTTTCCAACAAAACTAGCTTTAATATCATTTAGAGATACATTCCAGAAGAGTTCCCTTGATAAACTCTGAATTGAGACAAAATCCGATGCGTTAAGATGAATCGTTGTGAAGGCATTATCTTCAGTATTTTTGAGCTTTATACCTACCTTCGAGTCAATAACATTAATGTTCTCGAATTCATTATGAGAACTATTCTGGACTTTGATGCCCGTATTGGAGTTTGCTATCTCTACATCTCCAAATTCATTGTAATTCGAGGAGGTAAGATTAATCGCATCGAAGGTGTCGGAGGAAGCAATATTATGGAAATCACAATTAAAAGAATTTTCGAGGTTGATCGAGCTGTATTCGTGCGTGGACTCCAGATCTGACACCGATTGTCTCAAACTACCATTAACATATATCCCGTTTTTATTTCCAGAAGTCCTTATAGTTGAAAAAGAACTCTCATACCCGCCGATATCCTTAATCCCATACACGTTGTTCTCAGAGGTAAGATCGTAAACATTAGCGAAGGAGACATCATACAAAAACAGCCCTGAGCCTCCCTTTGAGTTATTTGAGAGTACAAGATTTCTCAGTGTGACTTGAGTAGAGTTAATTATCGTTATTTTTCCGAGATTACTAACATTTTCAGCCACGAGGGTACGGTTTGCTATCCAAATATTCTTCGCATTTACATAATGGAGATATGGTTCTCCGTTAACAGTATTTCCAATTATATCATTGTAATAGCTCTCGATCCCATTGAAGAAGATTCCCGACCCCATAGGATTAATTATTGAGTTGGAGATCAAAGTAAAGGTATTTTTAACGTTGCTGGAGAGTCTTATTCCATTCTCCTGGGGATTAATAATAGTGTTATTCGCGATCAGTAAATGTCCTGGGGATGTGTCTTTGGATGTTAAAGATTTTACCGCTATGGCTATTCCGTTGTCTGAGAATGTGTTATTATCGATCACATTACCTACGCTAACAGAAGGATATCCAAAATAATAGTAGATGCCGTAGGTTGAGTGGAGAATCTCATTATTACTTATCAAATTTCCTGTGCTTGGTTCAATAAAAGCGATTGCTTCAATCCCCTTTTCGGATGTATCTATCAGATTGTCCAAGATTGTTATATTCTTAGATATATACAGGGAAATACCCTTGCTCGAGAGTTCAATAACATTATTGCTTATAGTGATGTTGTTGCATTCCTGTTTAAAGAAAACGGGAGGTGAGAGATCAATCCCGATTTTGTGATGATAGAGTGAATTTCCATCGATGATGCTGTCCGTCACATTGACGAAAGTTATCCCATAGCGATATCCAGTGAAGGGTGTGAATGGAGTGAACCCTCCAATTCCTCCCGAGCCTTCAGAATTCAATGCATTATCCCAATCAAGGGTATTATTTCTAATTACAATGTTAGTGGCATCCTCAACAAAAATGATTCTTTCAGTTCCTCCATAGAACTTGAATCCTTCAACGGTTACATTGTCAGAAGTTATATTCATTCTACCAACTATCTCGGCGTTTGAGCCATAAGCTTCGAGTGTGAGAGGTTTATCAATCGCCAGAATTTCAGTATATCTTCCATCACAAACTACTATTGTGTCACCACCGCCTGCTGCATAAATCGCATCAGAAATATTGTTGAAATAAAGCGGTGCGGAAAGGCATGGAGTTGATGATGCTGGATAAACCACGAGATCCACTCGAGTAATGTTTACTAGAGTAAGAGGTAAATAATCCACGTTGTCATCGTTAAGGAAGTAACTCGAATCGCAGAAGCTATCTTGATCTGAATTTGGACATGTTTGACTGAATCCCGAATGATCGGTAGCCCAGTAGTTTCCACCAATTTCTGAACCACCAACTATATTCGTCCCATTCATTTTCGTTACATTCCAAGAATTGACATAAAACGTGTCTCCAAAGATTGCGTTGTTCTCATTCCTGAAGAAGTTGTCATAAATGGTATTGTTGCCCGAAGTTGAGAGCTTTATACCATAATTGTTGTCGGTTACAGTGTTTCTGTAAAGTGTATTGAAATCTGAGAGGTAAAGGTCAAATCCTATGGTGTTCAGGGTTAGAGTATTGTTAGACAGGATGTTTTCTGAGGATAGATCGATGTGTATTCCAAAGTAGTTTGAGTTGGCGTTGTTTAGATCGATGAGGTTGTTTATGCTTGAACCTGAGATACTAATTCCATTATAGTTGTCTTTTGCTAAGTTACCGATGACCGAATTGCCTGTAGAATTATAAAGGAAAATTCCGATATCGTTGAATTCTGCTGTGTTGTTTATTAATACGTTGTTCTCAGAGCTGTAAACCGAGATTCCATAATCATCATTCAAGGTTGCGGTGTTGTTTTTGATCGTATTATAGGTGCTATGAGAAGATAACGAGATTCCATCGTTACCATTCGAGCTTACGGTATTATCAACTGTGGTGATATAACTGGAATTATAAAGTCTGATTCCCGTTCCCAAATTTTCTATTGCAATATTATTTGTAATCAGACAATTCTGAGAGTTGCGCAAAACGATTCCATACATTGTGTTTGAGCTTACCGTATCGTTCTCAATTCTGCAGTCCTTTACATTTCTGTAATAAATTCCATCCCACCACCCAGTAACAGTCACATTCCTCACCGTCACATTTAAGGTATTGGAGGAGTAAATGGCTGAACTTCCCAAACTGTTAATTCCATCGATTATATGTCCGTTTCCGTCCAAAATTACATCGTTTGCGGTAATATTAACGCACTTGCTTGCTGAACTATCCAAGATATCATTCTGAAGGACATAGTAGCCAGGAGTATCGATAACTGTGCAAGAATAGATCCTAAAACCTTCGGCCTTTTTACCCTTCAGAGGGAGGTAATCTACATTTCCTAGAGAGAGAGTATAGCTTTCATCGCAAAAGCCGTCCAAGTTTGCATCAACACAAATCTGGCTGAAACCTGTGCCATCTGGTTTAGCCCAGTAGTTTCCGCCCAAATAACTTCCACCAATTATGTTAACCCCTTGGATTTTGCTGACATTCCATGTATTCGAACCTCCAACATTTGCGTTGACTGGGTTGTAGAAGTAGTTGTTGTAGATTAGATTGGAGAACGAAGAGGTTTGGGCTATGGTAATTCCGAAGTTGTTTAGGGTTACGGTATTGTTTGAGATGGTGTTGTTCCAATTGTTGTATCCCAAATAAATTCCGTAGAAGTTCGAGGTTGCTGTGTTGTTCGTAAAGGTGTTGTGACTTGAATAATCTAGCCAGAAACCTCCCTGTCCATTTGAGCTGGCAGTGTTGTTCTCTATTAGGCTGGAGATCAATGAAAGTACAAAACCATAATTCCCGTTTGAGTTAGCAGTATTGTTTGTTATGGTGGCACTACCCTCTACATAAATCCCCCTATAGTTCGAATTTGCGATATTATTTGATATTAAGCCACCAAGTTCTGAATAAAGCCCATAATTGGTATTGTAGCTCAGATTGCAGTTCAGAATGCTGTTATCAAGGGAATCTTCGATCCAGATTCCATCATAGTTAGAAATTGCGGAGACGTTGGAGATTATGTTGCTGTTGCTGGAATACACCAAATTCATTGCCTTTCCGTTTGAATGCAGAAAACTATTCGATATCGTGCAGTAACTTGAATTTAGGAGGCGTATCCCTTTACTAAACGATGAAACTTCGAGGTTTGTTACCCTTATATGATCAGAATTTGAGATGGAAATTCCTTGATTGTTACTCCCTGACGAGGTTGCACTTACATTCTCGATCCTTCCATCGCTTACATAAACAAAACCTATCCCCTTTTCTTTAACAACTAAATTTAGATCTTTCACAGTCACATTAGTTAAAGTTTCACCGGCATAAACGAAAACAGCATAACCGCTGGATTGCAAAGTTATTGTATGATTGTTTCCATCGAAGTTCACATCGCTAGAGTTAATATAAATACAGTTCGGGGAGGAGGTGGTGATGTCAGAGATAAGGGAGTAAACTCCTGGCTGACTTATAATGGTGCAGTCACCAACATTTCCCGGTGGCAGTACGGTTTGATTGACCGAAAGCATAGGATAGTAGTCTAAAGAAGATATTAACCACGGGCCATTTTGTGGGATGTCATAGGGAACATCACCGATTCCATCGTTGTTTGAATCGATTCCTGAATAATCATCCCAGTAGTTGCCCGTGAAATTGTAGTATTGGGAGTTGCTAAAGTTGTAGTACATCCTCTCAGTCGAATTCCAGTGGTTGTTGCCAGAGTCATCGACGGCATTCTGGAAGTTGTTGGTGAAGTTGTTGAGGTAGATCGTGTTATTATAAGAGAGAGGATAGATTATACCAATCGATTCGAATTGGGTGTATCCCCAACCCTTAATGTGTATCCCATATAAACTGTTTGAAATAAAGTTGTTTCTAATCGTGTTATTGAGGGAGCTTGAAACTATCTCTATCCCTACTGAGTTACCACTAAGGCTGTTGTTCTCCACAACAGAATTACTTGTTCCATAGAAGAGAACTCCATGACTGGCTTTATTTAGTACTGAATCTCTCACAACAATGTCGTTGCAGTTTACGCAAAAAACAGCTCCAGCGTTGGAGGCTGAGTTAATCTCTACACCAGATTCACCTATAAGGTAATAAAGCTTCTTGCCATCCATCAGATTTGACGTGTCTATGTCATGCACTATGTCTGAAACATCTTGCCAATCCTCAATCCAGAAGCCATGGGTATTTCCATTCATTAAATTGTTTCTAAGCGTTGTGTTTGAGGCATATTCGAAATAGATACCATATTCGTTGTTTTCAACCGAATTTCCAATTAAAGAGCAAGAATCCGAATCGTAAAGCTTGATTCCGTACATACTATTATCAAAGGAGTGACACTCTACTATGGTTATATTGTACGAAGAATCGAGGTAGATCCCACCTCTACCCGAGTTTCCCGTCACATTAAATATCTCAGAGTCGCTTAAGTATTCGAATCTCACACCGTAATACCAATCTGTCACCGTAACGTTCTTAACAGAAATATTGGAGAGAGAAGATGAATACCCCTCTGCGTAGATGCCATAGATGCCATTAACATCTCCACCATTTATTGCATGACCATTTCCCTCAAGGGTAACATCACTTGATTCTATCTTTATGCAATGATCGTTTCCTGCAGAAGATATGTCTTGGCTAAGGATATAAACACCGGGAGAATTTATAATCGTGCAAGAATCTACTAGAACTCCAGATGGCTGAACAAGCGTTAATGGAAGGAAATCTATGTTTTCAGAAGCTAAAGTAAGGCTAGAATCGCAGATTCCATCTCCATCGCTATCACTGCATGTCTGGCTGAAACCAGTGCCATCTGGCTTAGCCCAGTAGTTTCCGCCCAAATAACTTCCACCAGCTATATTTGTTCCCAATTGCTTGGTTGTATTCCAAGTGTTTGGATACGCTGCAGAAATCTCGAAGTTGTCTATGTTGTTGAAATAGTTGTTAAAAATGAAATTATCCTGTGAATCGTAGATGTAGATCCCATAATTTGTATTGGAATCTATAGTGTTGTTTACTATCGTGTTACCCTTCGAATGGTCATATAGCATAATTCCTTCCGAATTCTCATTTATCGTACTATCAGTCAGGTTGTTGCTTTCACTTCCTTCAAAATAAATCCCATAATTATCATTCAAAACGGCAGTATTATTCTCAATTGTGTTGTTAGACGCATAGTATAGCCATATTCCGTGAGTGCTAAGGCTAGCCGTGTTATCAATTACCGTGTTATTGTCAGACGTATCCAGAGTAATCGCTCCATCTCCATTGCAGTGTCTAACTTTATTCGCTATCACGATATTGAAATTGGAATTGAAAAGGTAAATTCCATAAGCTGATGTCGAATTTACTGTGTTGTTTTCTATTCGCCCATTATCAACAAAATCATAAGAAATCCCATAACTCCAATCTGAAAGGACAAAGTTCTTCACAGTCACATTAGTTACCATTGAAGTTGAGTTATAAACCCGAATACCAAAATGACTACCGATCCCGTCAACTACATGCCCTCTACCATCCAAAATAACATCACTGGAAGTTATTCCTATACAGTTGGAATCTGCATCGATTATATCTTGAGTAAGAACATAAACGCCAGGAGAGTCTATAACCGTGCACGAATCTATTTCACCTCCCGATGGTGGTTGTGTGGTCTCAGCAGCAACCTTAATAACCCATACATCACTACCTCCGGCATCGTAGGATTGAGTAGATCCACTAATTATGTACCCACCGTCTGACGTTTGCTGTACTGAACTTGCCTTATCCCAACCAGCCCCTCCGAATGTTTTATTCCATTCTTCATTAGGCGCTTCATTAGCATCCGCAAAAGGTATAAGGGTAAATAAGCAACAGACGAGCAAAAATAATAGAACGTATTTTAATCCCAAACTCATGTTATCAACTCCTACCATTCCGATAGGTTAACAAACCGTTAAACACAGCATTTGGTTTAATTGCTCGGTTTGCTAGATGATTATTCAGCTCAGTACACCCCGAATTAGGAAAAGAGAACAATTCAAGGACTACAAGAGTATAGAGTTCACTCTCTCGAGGCTCCATGCCACTAATACAAGGAGACATTTTACCCCCTTTTAATCAGGCGTTGTTATCAGAGTAGAATAGACTAGGTTGCCTGATAAGAAAAGTCAACAATTAAAAATTTAAATTTTTCGTTGTAAATTTTATCTTGATAATTATTATTAGGATGCTAAATAATGCCATCCCAAACTATAACTTCCCCTTATAATATTTTGTCGCAGGACATCCCAAACACCTTTCATGCTCGTATCTCTTACAGGTACCGCAATGAACACCACATGGAGCATATTCAAGAGTTTTTTCCGGTACAACGTTGATGTCCAAGAAGCCATCATACTTTATTTCTTGAATTGGGTAAAGTTCGAATCTTCTAACACCTTCCTGGCTTCTGAGAGAACATTTTTCCAAACTTACACTCTCTAAGGAATGGTAATCTTCAGCAAAAATCAATGC
>Ga0180300_10000216_pt1 | contig 23904 bp, 26 predicted proteins | sample GuaBasSediGuay15_FD_121798 | JGI IMG/M metagenome (GOLD analysis project Ga0180300, IMG submission 121798) | Subseafloor sediment microbial communities from Guaymas Basin, Gulf of California, Mexico - Guay15, Core 4569-2, 21-24 cm | ecosystem: Environmental > Aquatic > Marine > Hydrothermal...
CAAACTATCAATGGATAGAATTCGACATAACAGACACCAGCGTAACACCAGGAAACAACTATTATATAATATTGCATACTACCAGCGGATCAGCATCTAATGCATACTATTGGGGATTCAGCAGCACCAACACCTACACCAACGGAAGCCTATGGTTCTCCAGTAATGCCGGTTCATCATGGAATGAGTATTTACAATATGATCTCTGTTTCAAGACATATGGTTCATCTTAGAGAGTCTAGTTAAATGAAGGAGAACTAACTGATCCTTTTTTCTTTTTTATATTTTTTAATCCCAAAGTTACAAAAACTGTTTATAGATATAATTTAACCTGTGTATATCACCCATAGATTTATAGTTCCAGATGCTGTTGAATATAGAGAGTATCAAGTAAATATCGCTAGAGAATGCATTAAGAAAAACACTCTTGTTGTTCTTCCAACTGGTCTTGGTAAAACAGTTATTGCATTATTGGTAATAGCTGATATTTTAATGAAATCTAATGGTAAAATATTATTTCTTGCTCCTACTAAACCTTTGGTTATTCAACATGCAGATTTTTTAAAAAAATTTCTGCAAGTACCTGAAGAGGAGATCATTGTTTTTACAGGTGAGATTACGCCGAGGAGGAGAGATAAACTATGGGAGAAAAGTAGAGTCATCATTTCTACTCCGCAGGTTATAGAGAATGATATATTATCTAATCGTATAAATCTTGAAAAAGTGTCACTTATCATATATGATGAAGCCCATCATGCTGTTGGTAGATATGCTTATGTAACTATAGCAGAGAAATATAGATTACAGGGTAAAGAGACTCATGTTCTAGGTATGACAGCTTCTCCTGGTAGAGATATGGAGAAGATACTTGAGGTATGTAAGAATCTTGATATAGAGAGTATCGAAATACGGACGAAATATGATAGAGATGTTAAACCATATGTACATGAGTTAAATATTATATGGAAACATATACCTGTTCCAAAGGAGTTTAATCATGCAATTCAACTTCTCCGTAAGATCCTTGCTTCTAGATTAGAGAGATTGAAGAATATAGGTGTATTAGATACATCTTCTGTCTCTCTTATAACTAAAACAAAATTATTAGAGGTACAGGAAGCTATTAGATCGCTTATCCAAGAGCAGGAATCTCCTACTGGGGATCTCTATGAAGCTGCTGTTTCTCAGAGTGAGGCTTTAAAGATATATTATGCCATGGAGCTACTACAAACTCAAGGTGTAAAAGCTGTAAGACGGTATTTCTCTAGGTTGAAAAGAGAAGCTTCAACACGGAGCGGTAGTAAATCATCTAAAAGACTGATGAGAGATCCAGATCTATTAGAAGTTTTAGCTCATATAAATTCTCTTAATATTGAACACCCAAAGATAAAAGCGGTTAGGGAGGTTTTAGAAGAGCAACTCAGAGAGAAACCTGATTCTAGGATAATTGTCTTCACTCATTTTAGGGATACCTCAAAGGTGGTTGTTGATGCCATCTCAAATCTAGAAAAAGTTAGGGCAGTGAGATTTATAGGACAGTCATCTAAAAATGGTGAAAAAGGTTTAACTCAACGTCAGCAAGCTGATATAATAGAGAAATTCAAGAAAGGAGAGTATAATGTTCTTGTTGCAACATCTGTTGCAGAAGAAGGACTAGATATTCCATCAACTGAGCTTGTAGTTTTCTATGAACCTATACCCTCGGAGATTAGAAATATACAAAGAAGAGGTAGAACTGGTAGGAAGATGCCTGGTAAAATTGTTATACTCATAGCAAAAGGTACACAGGATGAAGGTTATTATTGGGCTGCTAAAAGAAGAGAACGCCAAATGGAGATGGATTTAAAACTTCTAAAATCAAGATTGGCTGGTAAAGGTGTTGAGAAACAGGAGAAACAGAGAAAATTAGATGATTTTAAAGAAAATGGTGTAACTATTATCGTTGATAGCAGAGAGAATAGATCTAATGTTATAAATTTTCTATCAGAGTATAATGTAAATTTGAAGATGCAACAACTACCAGTTGGAGACTATATATTATCCAGTAGAATAGGCGTTGAACGTAAAAATGTTGATGATTTCCTGCAATCTATTGTTAAAGGTTCTTTATTCCAGCAGATACAAAGATTAAAGGATTCTTATTCTAGACCTTTTCTAGTCATAGAAGGCGAGGGACTTCTAACTAAACGTAATATGAATCCTCATGCAATTCTAGGTAGCATCGTTGCCATAATAGTTGATTTTGGTATACCAGTTATATTTACTAAGAATGCCAAAGAAACTGCTGATATATTATTTCTAACCGCTAGAAGAGAACAGGAAGAAAAAAAACATTATATTGCGTTGCGTACAAATAAACCATCTATGTCTCTAAGAGAGAAACAGCGTTTTATAGTAGAAGGACTTCCTAATGTTTCCTCTGTTATAGCAGAACGACTACTGGAACATTTTGGTAGCATAAGAAGCATAGTTAATGCATCTGAAGAAGAACTACAAGAAGTGCAAGGTATAGGTCCACTTACTGCCTCAGATATATATAAAGTTTTAAACGCTTCTTTTGGAGAAGAAAAATAAAATGATTTTTCCCAAATATTTTTATCCGATTTTGTATTACACGGGTTGCAAATAGGAAAAAACTATGGGTGATGTCCCATGAAAGAAGATATTTTAAATCAGGTATGTGATGGACTAGATATGCTATATGAGGATACATCTATTCCAAGAAATATTAGAAGAGGAGCAGAAGAGATAAAAACGTTATTATTGAAGGAAGGAGACCCTCTTGATGTAAGAATTGCAACAGCTACATCTAAACTGGATGAACTTGCAAATGATCCAAATATACCCCTCCATGGTAGGACTCTTATATGGAATATTATGAGTAGATTGGAGGAGTTAGCGGAATTAGCATAAGATTTTTTATCCTCCTCTTTTATAGGTATATAGAGGGTTGTATTAAATGATTCGAATAGGACAAGCAGGTATACCTTTATCTTGTAAAGGTAGGACGAATAAAGACGGATTGAGGTATACAAAGGAAATTCTTGATTTAAATGCCATGGAGATACAGTTTGTAAGAGGTTTACATGCAATGGAGGATGAGGAAGCAGAGTTTATACGTTCATATTCCCAGGAGAATGATGTTGAGATACATGTTCATGCTCCATACTATATTAATCTAGCTAATGATGATGAAGCTGCTCTTAGCTATGAAAAGGTGTTGCATTCTGCTAAATTAGCAGATAAAATGGGAGCTAAAACAGTTGTAATTCACCCTGGATACTATGATGATGATGAAAAGAAAACTCTTCGTACAATTGTTAAAAATCTTAAAGTCCTCCAGAAGATGATGAAGAAAGAAGGTATAGAGAAGGTTAATCTTGGTATAGAAACCATGGGTAAACAGAAGGTATTTGGATCAGTAGAAGAAATATTTGAGGTATGTACAAAGGTTAAAGGGGTAATACCAGTTATAGATCTAGGTCACATCCATGCTAGATGTAATGGATGTTTGAAGGAGAGAGAGGATTTTGAACGTATTTTTGAGATTTTTAAACCACTTAATCTATCCCACTATCTTATACATATAACAGGTGTCTTATATGAGAATGGAAATGAATTGTATCATATCCCCATTAAGAAAGGCGATATGCCACTTATGCCTTTTATAGATGTTATACTTGATAATAAATACAATGTCACTTTAATCTCTGAGTCGCCTCTGCTTGAACATGACGCTGTATATATTAGACTTCAAGTGGAGAAAGCTATTATGAAAAGAACAGGTAAGGAAGAAGCTGATTATAGAGATCTATCTGAGATTCCATGAAAAATAAAGATGTATTTAGACAATCAATTAAGTATATACAGAGAAAAGTTAAAGACATATTAGAACAAGTTTCACAGGACGAAATTGACAAGATAAAAAAACTTTTCTTTAAAACGAAGCATATATTTGTATATGGTGCAGGTAGATCAGGTCTTGTAGCTAAAGCCTTTGCAATAAGACTTAGACATCTAGGTTTTCAAGCTTTTGTTATAGGAGAAACAATTACTGTACCTGTTCAAAAGAATGATCTCGTAGTTATAGTATCTGGTTCAGGAGAGACAATACCTGCTATTATGACAGCTGAAATAGCTCATAATTTAGAAGCAAAGGTTGTATCTATTACTGGCAAGAAAAACTCTGATATAGCTAGATATGCTGATGTAACACTTTATCTACCTGTATCATGTGATGAAGAGGAGCGGAAAAAATATGCTCCTCTAGGTACACTTTTTGAAGCTAGCGTATGGATACTATTAGATGGATTAGTCGCAGATCTATTGGATAGTAAAAATGAAACAGAAGAAACAATGCGTAGAAGGCATGCAACACTTGAACAATAAGTTTAATAATTAGTTGTTATCAAAATCTTCATCTTTCAACATGAAACGTTCTATATCATTTGAAGGGTTAGTTATCTCTATGAATTCAAACCATTCTGGTTCATCATCTTCATCATCCATTAAACTAAACTCTCTATACTTCTGTCTTAAAACCTCTTCTAAACCCTTGCTGAATACATCTTGAGGAGAAACCCCTAATTTCTTCATTAAATCAAAGTTTTCTTTAGATACTTGGATGATGATTTTCTTTTGATTGTTCATAGATTTTATTCCACCTTTTTACTATCTTATAATGTAAGAGTGCTTGTTTTTATGTTTTTTGTTTATTATAATTATTAAGTATCTTATATACTTTCCCTTTCTTCTCTGATTTAAGAGCTACACCTTTTATATTCACAGTGAAAGATGAGCAAAATAGTTTTCCATCTATTTAAAAATTTGAAGGAAGATATTCTTCTATTTACCCTTTATATATTTAGTTAATGACAAAGGAGAGAGAAGTAAAGATTTATTTCTCTACTTCTCTCATAAAAATTCTAATATATCACTTATCGATACCGTTTAAGATGCCTCTGAATAGTATACGGATGATAAAAGAAGCAGAACGAGAAGCACTACAATCTATAGAGAATGCTAAACTAGAAACAGAGAAAATAGTTGATAATGCTAAGAAGAAGGCAGAAAAGGAGAGGAAACATATAATAGAAGAGGCAGAGGAGAAGGTTAAACAGTTGAAAAAAGAAGAAGAGGCGAAGGCGAAAGAAGAGATAAGCGAGATAAAAAAGAAGAGTAATCAATATATCAATGAAATCAAGAAAATAGCTGATTCAAAGATAGAAGAGGCAGTTAATAGAATCATTGAAGAATTAATAAAGGAGGCGTAGAGACATTCTATTTCCAGTTCCAATGAATAAAGTATCTATCATTGCTCATAGAAGATATGTTGATGATATAGTTTATAAATTACATGAAATAGGATTAATGGAGATTAGGATTATCTCTAAAATAGAGGATTTAGAGAGATCATCTGAACATCCTGATGCTGATGTATGTAATAGCTATGAGATTAGGTTGACTCGTATCATTGATATCCTTAAAAATCTACGTTCAAAACCAAAGGGGTTAAAAAGTATATTAAAAACAGGTTCCATAGAGAATATAGAGATTGCTGAAGAGGAAACACCAGAAGAGTTATACTCCCAGATAGAAGGAGTATTATCCTCCCTAGAGGAAGATATATTATCTAAGGATTCTCTCATTCAAAAGTTTAATGAGGAGATATCTAAATTAAAAGAAATACGGAGATCGGTTAAATTACTGATAGGTTTCGATTTTCTATTATCAGATCAAGGGGAATCTCCTTTTCTAGTTTTAAAAGTTGGAGAAACTGAGAATTTAGATGCCATTAAAAGAGAGATAGAAAAATTAGAATACACTGCATTATTCTCCAAAGCTATATCTAAAGGTAAAAAGAGAAAATGGGTAGTTATATTAGTCTCTCATATATCTGAGAAGGAAGGAGTTGAAAAGATATCTAGAAGTTTTCTCAACTTATTCGATCTACCATCTATAAAAAACACGCCTAAAGAAGTTTTAGTAAAAACAAAGAAAGAGATCCAAGAGAAAATCAAGGAGAGAGATGATATAATTAAACAACTTAAAGCTATATCAGAGAGATATCTACAAGTTTTATTAGCTTTAAGAGAACAGATACAACTGGAAAAACAAAGAAGAACTATTTATAAAGATTTTATGAAAACAGATCATACCATAATAATCCAAGGTTGGGTACCTGAGAGAGATATAGAGATTCTTAAAAAAGAAGTAGATAGAGTATCAGATGGATATGCTGCTATTATATCAGAGAAAACCTCAGAGAATCCAGATAACCCTCCAACTCTATTAGAAACCCCTCGATGGGCTTATTCTTTCAAAACATTATTACAACTCTTCGCTATCCCTAGATACAGAGAGGTTAATCCTACTATACCAATGGGTATATTTTTTATTATATTCTTTGGTTTCATGCTAGGAGATGCTGGATATGGCCTGGTTATATTTTTATTATCACTATTTGGATATATTAAACTGAGGTATAGTATACTTATTAAAACATGGTCTTTTCTAGGTATATGGCTTGGTATATCAACTATAATAGTAGGTCTTTTAACCAATAGTTTCTTCGGAGATTTTATCCCTCGGTTTATATATGGTGATCCATCTAAATCAATATACACTATGAATATAGGTGGTGTAACATTACCTTTAGATTCGCTAAAAGAACCTATTACAATTTTAACTATAGGTTTAATCCTTGGTCTTATACATCTAAACCTTGGTATAGTACTTGGAATGTATCAAGCATTTCATAGAAAGGAATATAAGAAGATGTTAACGGAACATGGATGCTGGATTCCCTTGCAAATAGGTGGTGTTATTCTTATAGGTACTTTCATATTAGATTGGAGTTTCAATTTCTATATTTTTATATCAGCTATAATACTTGTTTTAATAGGGGTTATACTACTCTTTGTTAACTCTGGTCCAATAGGTTTCTTTGATATAACAGGTTATGTTGGAGATTGGCTATCATATGCTAGACTTCTAGCATTAGGTTTAGCAACTGCTGGTATGGCTTTAGCATTCAACGTTGTAGCATCTATAATACCATCTTTAATACCTTATATTGGAATTGTACTATTACCTATAATATTGATTGTAGCACACCTTGCTAACCTATTGTTACAATCTCTAGGTGCAGGTGTTCACTCCCTCCGCTTACAATATGTAGAGTTTTTCAATAGATTTTATGAAGGCGGAGGACATGAGTTTTCTCCGTTTAAAATCAAACGGAGATATACACAAATAAAAACAGGAGGAAGAATTAGATGAAATGGAATATAATATTTATAGGAACGATATTTCTACTGTTATTAGCCGCTGGAACTGCCCTAGCACAAGATGAAACATCGAATCTAGAGGATAACAAAACCCTTGTAATCTTAGGATGTGCTCTTGCTATCAGTATAGCTGGCGTATCCTCAGCTATCGGTTTAGCACTTGCTGGTTCTTCAGCTATTGCTGTTACAGCAGAGAAACCAAATTTATTTGGAAAATGCCTAGTTTTACAAGTTCTACCTATGACACAATCAGTTTATGGACTACTAACAGCTATTCTATTGATGATGGGTGCTGGTTTACTAGGCGGAGGAGGTAAAACAGTATCCTCTCTAGCAGGTATGGGATCTGTTTGGATTGGTTTAGCTGTAGGTATAACTGGTATATCAGCTATAAATCAAGGTATGGTTGCATCATCATCTATAAGTGCTGTAGGTAGAAACCCTGATGTAGCTGCTAGAGGAATTATATTTACAGTTATGCCAGAGACTATAGCTATCTTTGGTTTACTAGTTGGCATACTACTTATGACTGGTTTAGGCTTACTATAAGAAAACTATAAGAAAGAGGTTGTATGACAGTAGAAAAGATTATAAATCGAATTAAACGAGATGCTTCCGAAACAGTAAAACAGATTATAAAAGAGGCAGAGGAGAAAGCTAAGGGGATTATAGAGGAAGCAAAAGAGGAAGCAAGAGGAGAAGCAAAAAAGATTATAGAGGATGGAAGGAAGCAAGCAGAGAATATAAGGAGGATACATGTATCTAGGGCTAACCAAGATGCACAAAGGAGAATAATGAATATAAAAGAAGAGTTTATCGAGAGATGTTTCGCAAGAGCAGTGGAGAAACTACAGAATTTATCTGGAGATGAATATAAAAAAATAGTTGCTACTTTAATAGAGAAGGCTAGGAGAACCCTTGATGGAGATATAATTGCATATATATCTAGAGATGAAGATGAGGAAATATTGAAAAACTATGATATACCTGTCAAAGGACGTATTGAAGCAATTGGTGGAGTTATACTACAATCAAAGGATGGAAGCAAAAGAATCGATAATACTTTTGAAGGCGTACTATCTAGGAGGAAACCAGTTATCCGTACAATTATAGGTAAGATACTATTTACTGGGGTTGAATAGGTTATGCTAGAATTCCTATTGGATCCTAGTAATCCATTTACATGGATACTTATAACTGGTATAATAGGTGGCGCTATCGGTGTAGTTATAAGACCGTTTATAACTACTATAGGTTTTGTATATCCTAATGCCAAATTTGAAGCTATGGGTAATCCATTTCTAGATGAATCTATAGTACAGAGACTACTTGAAGTACATGATCTAAAAGGTTTTATAGAACAGGTTTCATCTTTTAAAGACTATCAAATTGAAGGAGAAACATCTGGTGAAATCCAAAGTTCTCTAGACAGAGTTTTAATTAGATTTATATATGAAATGCAGCGAGATAGCCCTAGGAAGATGCAAGAGTTTTATGATGCAGTATTACAGAGGATAGATTCATATCTTCTAAAAAATATTTTCAGGATGATTAATAGAGAAGAGGAGATCGATATCCCTCCAGAGAATGCAGTGTCTAATAAAACCTCTGAGTTAATAAAACTTCTATCCTCAGCAGAAAATAGAGAAGAAATCAAAGAGATACTATATAACAAAGGTTTTCCATCAGATTTTATAGATTCAGTTACAAACCCAGAAAATGCTCCATTGATTATTGACAACGCTGTTGATAAATATATTATATCATTATTTAAAAAGGCTAAGGTTCCATATAGTTGTCTAAAAGGTAAACAAGAATACATAGATAGATTATTAGATATATATAATATTCAAATAATTTTAAGAGCTAAGTATCTAAACTATGATGAAGAAACTTGTTTAAAGCTTTATATAGGAGAAGGTAAAGAGTTACCATATTGGAAATATAAAGAATTAGTTCAACTATCAGATATATCTCAGATAATATCTCAACTAGATGGTACAAGTTATTATAATTATATGAAAAATGTTTCAATAAAAGATTCTATTCAACCTATAATAATGACTTTAGATAAACTATTGCTATTATCCATTAGAGATATATCTATTGATAATTATACAACTATTGGACCAACTCTTCGATTCCTAGTTTCAAAAGAAATGGAGATTAGAAATCTTAAGATTATTGCTAAAGGTATAGCTGAGGGATTACCAACCGAGTTTATAAAACCATTACTTATCTTGGAGGAGAGATAGATTTGAAGATAATAGGTTTCTGCGATAGAGAAACAGCAATAGCTTTAAAATTAACTGGTATAAAAGATATAATTATCCCAGCGGAAGGAGAAGAGATAAAACAGTGGAATAAAATAGAAGAGCAAGAAGATATAGGTATAATCTTTATCACAGAGGAACTAGCAGATAAAATTGGGAAACGACTTAGAGAATATAGTTTACGTAACCTCATACCTATTATAATTGAAATACCAGATAAGAAAGGTAGAAGAAAAGAACATATCGACTATATATCTTATCTTATAAAAAAAGCAGTTGGTGTTGAAAGAATATAAGATAACTGGAGGAATAAAAACCATGGAGATCATAGGTAGGATCATCCGGATATCTGGTCCTGTTATTGAAGCAGATAATATGCGTGGAGCAAAAATGTATGATGTAGTAAGAGTTGGAGAAGAACACCTCATAGGAGAGATTATTAGATTAAATCAAGATGTTGCTACTATACAAGTATATGAGGATACATCTGGTTTAAAACCAGGTGAGAAGGTTGTATCTACGGGTAATCCATTATCTGCTGAACTTGGACCAGGTTTACTCACAAATATCTATGATGGAATACAGAGACCATTACCGAGGATATATGATGAAACAGGTGATTTTATACATCGTGGCGTAGAAGCTGATGCCCTTGATCATAAACATAAATGGCATTTTAAACCAACAGTTAAAGAAGGAGATAAAGTAGTAGGTGGAGATATCATAGGGGAGGTAGAGGAAACCTCTATTATTACCCATAGAATTCTTATACCACCTGGTTTAAACGGTGTTATAACCCATATAGATGAAGGAGATTATACAGTTGTAGATGATATAGGTTATATTAAAAACTCTGAAGGCGAAGAGATATCTTTGAAGATGCATCAATATTGGCCGGTACGTAAACCTAGACCTATTCAAAAGAAGTTTGATCCATCTTTACCTATGATCACTGGACAAAGAGTCATCGATACCTTCTTCCCGATAGCTAAAGGTGGAACAGCTGCTATACCAGGGGGTTTCGGAACAGGTAAAACAGTTACACTTCATCAACTAGCAAAATGGAGTGATGCACAAGTAGTAGTATATGTTGGCTGCGGAGAACGTGGTAATGAAATGACAGATGTACTCAGAGAATTCCCTGAACTTAAAGATCCTCAAACCGGAGAACCTCTTATGAATCGAACTGTTTTAATAGCTAATACATCTAATATGCCTGTCGCTGCTCGTGATGCAAGTGTTTATACTGGTATAACCATAGCTGAGTATTATAGAGACATGGGTTATGATGTAGCGCTTATGGCTGATAGTACTTCTAGACTTGCTGAGGCTATGCGTGAGATCTCCGGTAGACTGGAAGAGATGCCCGGTGAAGAAGGTTATCCAGCTTATCTAGCATCTCGGCTAGCGGAATTCTATGAAAGAGCAGGTAGAGTTCAATTATTAGGTTCAAAACCTAGAGAAGGTTCTATATCTATAATGGGCGCAGTATCACCACCTGGAGGTGATTTCTCAGAACCAGTTGCTCAGAATACCCTTAGGATTGTTAAAGTATTTTGGGCACTTGATGCTGATCTAGCGGATCGTAGACATTTCCCATCTATAAACTGGTTGAAATCTTATTCATTATATCTAAGTGAGGTTTCCTCCTGGTGGACTAAGAAAGTTGGTGAAAAATGGCTTGAACTTAGAAATAAAGCTATGGCTATATTACAGAAGGAATCAGAGCTTCAAGAGATAGTTAAACTAGTTGGACCAGATGCTCTACCAGCAAGAGAAAGAGGGTTACTAGAAACAGCTAGAATGATTCGAGAGGATTTCCTGCAGCAAAATGCATTCCATGAGGTAGATACATATTGTCCTAGTAAGAAACAATATGAGATGCTTCGTATTATACTAAAATTTGCAGATAAAGTAGAGGATGCAGTAGATAAACATGTACATATCGATGATATACTTAAGATGAAAACTAGGGAGCAAATTGCGAGAATGGCTATTATATCAAATGAGGAATTTGAAGATAGATTCAAGGAAATAGAGAAGATGATGGAAGATGAATTCTCAAAATTAATTGAAGAGGTGGCTCCATGAGTAAAATAGAATATACAACGGTTTCTGAGGTAACAGGTCCTCTAATGATTGTAGAAGGAGTTAAAGATGTAGCATATAATGAGGTTGTAAAGATTAAAACTAGTAGTGGAGAGGAGAGGACAGGCCAAGTTTTAGAAGTTTATCTAGATAAAGCAGTTGTACAAGTATTTGAGGGTACAAGAGGGCTTGATACTAAGAAAACCTCTGCTAGGTTTATAGGGGAAACAATGAAGTTAGGTGTATCGAGAGAGATGCTAGGTAGAATATTTGATGGAACAGGTAATCCAATTGATAATGCTCCGCCTATTATACCAGAGGATAGAAGAGATATCAATGGCAACCCTATAAATCCTTATGCTAGAGAATATCCCAGAGAGTTTATACAAACAGGTATATCCACTATAGATGGATTAAATACGCTTGTTAGAGGACAAAAACTACCTATATTCTCTGGCTCTGGTTTACCACATAATGCTTTAGCTGCACAGATAGCTAGACAAGCGAAAGTACTTGGTGAAGAAGAAGAATTTGCAGTGGTATTCTGCGCTATGGGTATAACAAATGAGGAGGCCAATTTATTTATAAGAGATTTTGAAGACACTGGTGCACTTGAACGTACAACTATGTTTCTAAATCTAGCTGATGATCCCGCTATAGAAAGAATAATTCTACCTAGAATGGCTTTAACATGTGCAGAGTATCTAGCTTTTGATCTCGATATGCAAGTTTTAGTAATATTAACTGATATGACTAATTATGCAGAAGCACTTAGAGAGATAGCAGCTGCTAGAGAAGAAGTACCAGGTAGGAGAGGATATCCAGGTTATATGTATACGGATTTAGCGACTATATATGAGAGAGCAGGACGTATTAAAGGGAAGAAAGGTTCTATAACACAGATACCTATGCTTACTATGCCAGATGATGATATAACACATCCTATACCAGACCTAACAGGTTATATCACAGAAGGGCAGATAGTATTAGATAGAGGGTTACATAAGAAGGGTATATACCCACCTATAGCTGTTCTACCATGTCTATCAAGATTGATGGATAGAGGAATAGGTGAAGGTAGAACGAGAGAGGATCATGCCGGTGTGGCTAACCAGTTATATGCTGCCTATGCAGAGGGTTGTGATCTTAGAGATCTAGTAGCAATAGTGGGAGAAGATGCACTTTCAGAGAGAGACAGAGCATATCTAAAGTTTGCAGATGCTTTTGAACAAGAATTCGTTAAACAAGGAGATCATGAGGATCGTAGTATACAACAAACACTAGATATAGGTTGGAAGCTTCTATCTAAACTACCTAGAGGAGAACTTAAGAAAATAGAGGAGAGATTTATTAAAAAATATCTACCTAAGTGATAGCTGATGGCAGAGCAGATTATAGAAGGTGTAAATCCTACTAGGATGGATCTACTGGAGATTAGAAAGAAGTTATCTCTAGCTGAGAAAGGACATATGCTTCTAGAGGAAAAGAGAGATGCACTTGTAGAGAGATTCTTCCATATAATAGATGAGAGGAATAAACTTAGAAAAGAGATTGATGAATTGTTTAAACAAGCTTTTATATCGCTTATACAAGCAGAGATGATCATTGGCGAAGAGAGAGTTGAAGATGCAACAAGGTTTATACCTTCTATCGGCGAAATCTCTTTTTCACAGGAGAATATAATGGGTGTGAAGATACCTAAGATAGATATAGAAAAAATTAGTTTCCAAGATAAACCTCTTTATAGTATGATAGATACTTGTGCAGCTTTAGATGAAGCGCAACAAAGGTTTATAGTTATTCTAAAGAAGCTTTTAGAGTTAGTAAACCTAGAAGGAGGGATAAAAAATCTTGCTGTTGAGATTGAAAAAACCAAACGTAGAGTAAATGTTTTAGAAAACAATCTTATACCAAAACTTAAAGCTACTCAGAGATATATTGAGATGCAGTTGGAGGAACTTGAGAGAGAGGATTTCTTCAGACGGAAACGTATTAAAGCCATAATGGAATCTAAGAAACAACTATGATAAAACTAGAGGAAGACCCTATATTAGGTAGATTCTTTGATACACCTGAGAAGAAAGCCAAATGGCTAATGAGGATAAAAATAGCTTATATAATATGGATTATCTTTCTTATAATAGGAATATTTTTTATACTAGTAAGTTGGATACTGTGAGATGATGATATGAAAGATGAAAAAAGAAAAGATTGATAAATAACAATCAATATCAAGAGTTAAGTTGAATAAATTTTTCATCGGATGAGGATAAATATGGAAGAGAACCTTGAATCAATTGACGAATGGATTAAAACACAGAAATTCAACACCACTGCAGAGATACAGGTACCGGAACGTCTACTAGATCAAGTTATAGGTCAAGATAAAGCTGTAGCTGTTATTAGAAAAGCTGCTGAACAGAAGAGACATGTTATGCTAATCGGTGATCCCGGTACAGGTAAATCCATGATAGCTAGAGCTATGACAGAGTTCCTACCAAAAGAAGAACTAGAGGATATACTTGCTTATCCTAATCCTGAGGATCCTAATACACCTCATATTAGAGTTGTACCAGGTGGTAAAGGTAAAGAGATTGTTAAAGCTCAGAGAGCTGAAGCTAAGAAACGTAGAGAACAACAAACTAGTATGGTTACAACTATAGTTTTTATGATAATTGCTCTCTCTATATTCGCTGCAGTTGCACCTGCTATAACAAGTGGAAATTGGAATGAAACACATATGGAATATGCTATCTTTGGTATAATAGCAGCTGTTATGATATTCCTTATATTCTCAAGAGGATCTATGTTTCAACGTCAAGAATTACAGCATGTTCCAAAGATATTAGTAGCTCATGATAAAGATGATAAACCTCCTTTTATAGAAGCTACAGCGGCACACTCAGGAGCATTACTAGGAGATGTACGTCATGATCCATTTCAATCAGCTGGACTTGAAACACCTCCACATCAACTGGTAGAAGCTGGTGCCATACATAGAGCACATAAAGGTGTACTCTATATAGATGAGATTAACACCCTTAGTTTACCTTCGCAACAGCATCTACTAACAGCTATACAGGAGAAGAAATTTCAGATTACTGGGCAATCCGAGCGTAGCTTCGGAGCTATGGTTAAAACGGAACCTGTGCCATGTGATTTTATTCTTGTATCAGCTGGTAACCTTGATGCTTTGAAAGGTATGCATCCAGCTTTACGTTCTAGGATAAGAGGTTATGGTTATGAGGTTTATCTAAATAGTTGTATGCCAGATACCCATGAGAATAGAGAAAAATTAGTTAGATTTGTAGCTCAAGAAGTTAAGAAAGATGGTAAGATACCACATTTTGATAAAGGAGCTGTCGCAGAGATTATACATGAAGCACAACGTAGAGCTGGTAGGAAAGGTAAACTTTCTCTACGTTTAAGAGAACTGGGTGGACTTGTTAGAACAGCTGGTGATATTGCATATGAGAAGGGTGATAAAATTGTTAACAGAGAACATGTTATTCAAGCTAAAGCTATCGCTAAATCACTTGAACAACAAGTAGTAGAGAGAGCTATTGAACAACAGAAAGCCTATAGATCTTTTAAAACAGAAGGTGTAGAAGTAGGTGTTGTCAATGGTCTCGCTGTTCACTCTGCTGATCCATCTATGAGTGAATTCGCAGGTCTTGTATTACCTATAGTGGCAGAGGTTACACCTGCAGGTTCAGAAGCAGAGGGAAAGGTCATAGCTACTGGTAGACTAGGGGAGATAGCTAAAGAATCGGTGTTGAATGTATCTGCTATAATCAAAAAATATATGGGTAGAGATATATCTAAACATGATATACATATACAGTTTATCGGTACCTATGAAGGTTTAGAAGGTGATTCTGCTAGTATCTCCGTTATAACTGCTGTAATCTCTGCAATGGAGAATGTACCTGTTAGACAAGATGTAGCTATGACTGGTTCTCTAAGTATAAGAGGAAATGTCCTACCGATTGGTGGAGTGACAGCTAAGGTAGAAGCAGCTGTTAAAGCAGGTATTAAAAAAGTTATTGTACCAAAGGCAAATCTACAAGATATTCTACTTGAAGAAGAGTATAGAGATAAGATTGAAATAGTACCAGTTGAAACCCTTACAGAGGTCATTGAACATGCTCTTAGTGGCCCGGGTAAAGAAGAATTATTAGAGAAACTTAGATTTCTAAAACCACCTAAGGTTACAGGTAAAGTAGAGAGTGAGATGGAGAAGAAAATTGAAACCTCTGAATCTGGTGAAAAATAGATGAAAGCTCTCTTCATAGGGCGTTTTCAACCGTTTCACTTAGGGCATCTAAAGGTTTTAACTGGTTTATCAGATAGATATGATTTTATTATAGGTATAGGTTCTGCTCAATATGGTAATACATATGATAATCCTTTTACTTTAGATGAACGAATAGAGATGATTAAAGAGAGTCTTAGAGATTCTAATGTAAAATATGCGATCTATACTATACCTGATATACATGATTATTCCAGATGGGTTGATCATGTATGTTCTATTGTACCGTCTTTTGATATAGTTTTATCTAATAATCCTGTCACCAGGAAACTTTTCGAAGAAAAAGGTTTTAAAGTAGAAAATATACCAAAGTATAATCGTAGTTTGTATTCTGGAAGGGAGATTAGACGGAGGATTAGTAAAAACGAGAGATGGGAGGATTTAGTTCCAGTAGCTGTAGTTAAAATTATTCATAGTATAGATGGTGTTAGAAGGATACAAAACCTTTACTCCTCAAGAAGTCAATGATTCCAGCTGTTATAGAAACTACTGCAGCGAATATAATTAGATAGAATCCTAATCCAAGACCCCATTCTGCTTTCATATTAACTGTATCTCCATATGGCATAGGAACTTCTAGATAACCTCCTCCTTGTAGGCTACCTAAACTAAGTTGAGCGAGACGTCCCATTCCAATTAGAAATGCTGCTGCTACGATTATTACAAATATTATACTTATAGATACAAGGAGTAAAGAATATCTTTTCTTTAAAGCTATATTAGGTATAAAACTAATCCCCATGAGCATTAAACCTATTGTTATGATCAATAGAAGCGTTTGTAGAAAACCTGTAAATATCTCTGGTATAGTTGCAGAGGAGAAATACTGTTCTCCATTAACAACTAGATGCTCTATCATATTCGCCGGATAAATATAGAGGAAACTTGTCTTCCAAATTTCATGATCTACTGTTGAAGCATAGAGATTCCACCATGGAAATACAAGTGATAGCAAAGCTAGTGTGATAGTAAGTAGTTTCATAAAGGAATTAAAAGATATTTTATGGAGATATAGTAGTATAAGTAGCGATAGGATAGTGAGTATACCTCCTATTGTTATACCATTATAAACTGTTGAAGATATAGATGTAACAATTTTTATAACACTATCAGTTGTTAGATCAACTAATGTTGAACCTACTAGTGTTTTATCCTCATATACATCAACTGTATATTTAGCAGGTGGTAAAGATACAGGTCTCTTATATTCTGATACTGTTTTTCCATCTCTTCTAATTATAATATTATAATCATTATTGGATATAGGCTCTCCTCTTCTATTTAATAGATCCACCTCTAGAATATATTGAGAATTAAAATCTATAGAAAGATTGTTTTCAGTTGGAATCTCTACGATCCTCTTAGATATATAACCTCCAGAGGTTATCTGAAGTATATAGGTTGAAGCAGGTATACATTTAAATCTATATCTACCTTCTCCCATATAGTAAGGCTTTAAATCTATAGGATACATCATCTTATTACTAGTTAAAGTTACATCTAATCTTACATCTGGCGGAAAACCTAGTCTATCTCTTACATTAATGGTTAGATCATATAATGGTACAGTTATATCTATATAGGATCTAAATTTTGGTATAATTGTTGTATTAACAAGAAATCCTTTATAGTATATCTTTGCTATATATGGATATGATATCTTGAATAGATCTACTATAGATATCTCACTAAAGTTTTCAACTGTATACGATGAGAATAATGGAAATGGAACAGATATAACATCTATAGTTTGATTAGTTGTTCTATATCTCTCGATGATATCATTGATCTTCAAAATTTCTATATCTACATCTTCAATAGCTTTATGATATTGATCTTCTACTTTAAATTTTATATTCTGCTGCCATGTACAATATATATGGAGAGTAGTATCATGTAGTACATTTACTACTCCAACACCAATATATTTACTAGTATTTCTAAATACTCTATAGATTTTTACAGTATACCTCCCTGGTTTTAAACTCGGGAATTTAAAAACTTGGAAACCTATAAATGGTTTATAACTATACGCAGTTTCAACTAGGGAATCATTATGATATAATTCTCCTTTTAACATAGTTAGGTTTAAACCAGTGATGTTACTAAGTATAGGAAAAGATCCTATTCTACCTGTTAGATGTGGTATAACTGTTAATGTATAGATATTTTCTTCTCCCTTCCTGCTACTAGGTGTTTGATATCTAGCTTTAGCTAAAGGTTGAAAGAAACTGCTTTCTATATCTACATCTTTAAAGGTTGCATTTTGAAAGGTTACAAACTCTGCATCAAAATCAATTTTTAAACCCTTAGGTATAGTAAGATCATGGATTGTATATGGTTCAAAGCTATTTCTACCAAATGTTATAGAGGCGTAGTCAACTTCTGTTCCAACGAGATTTAGATATTCTTTCTCTGCTACTTTAACCTCTACGCCATCTCGCTCTCCACCTACTTTATCTATCAAATTATGATTTGAGGATAATATTATACCATGTGTTTTACCAGGTTTGCCAACATCATATGATAACCATGCTTTACTACCTATATCGCAGTCATCTTTATATGATATAATCCATGTTCTATCTCTTGTCTCAGGATTCTCCTGTAATTTGTATTCGTGTACTCTATCATCCTCTTCATATACGTGTAAAAATGGGAGTATACTTCCAAAACACATTTTATCAGTTACGCTACTCTTAGAATGATAAGATATTATTGCACCGAATCTACCATCAACATTTTCTATACCTTCTACTTGACAGTCTTTTAAAATTTCATGATGTACATGTACAACTATACGTTTTGGTTCAACAGGTGAATGATAATATTTATAGATATTTGTAGTTTGGATTTCTCCACCATTTGAAGCACTTGTAATAGTAAAGGATACCATTAGGTTTCCATCAACTAGTATATCCTTAGAGATAAGTTTTTGATCCGATGAAACCTCATCTGTTTCCTCTGTTCCCCTGTGAAAAGCAAAAGCAAAAGATGCTAGTAGATCAGAGTTTAAAATATCAAACTTCTTAGTACCTGGCTTCATTTTTATTACTACCTGAGATAGTTTACGGTTTAACACTTGTCCTTTTTCACCTACTCCATATACGATTTCTCCATCGTCTCTAATCTCATAGTAATCCCCCTCTACAGATAAACCAGAGATTGGTTCAAAATAATAGTGACGATCTTCTATAGAAACATGATCTTTATATCCAGCATATGGGGTTTCCTCATCATTATAATATATAAAATATTCTTCTTCACCATTTGCTATAGGTGGTATTAGGAAGACTAATCCGCAGCTTTTAATATGAGTATCATCAGTATAGTTTAAATTATATATTTGTGATTCCAATTCATACCATTTATTATTCTGCCAGCAGCATACTCTAACAGAATTATAAGAAGAGTTTTTAGCCCAACATGGATACTCAAAATCTATTTTTATATCAATTGGTTGATATATTGATTTCTGCGGAGAGGTTGATATAGGTAATATTATCTTCTGTTTATACTTCCAGTTTTTATTCCAATAAGGTGGATCAGAAGAAGAACTAGGTATCACTATACCTTCAACTAGAATTAAAGCTATCAGTAGATAAACTATTTGTCTTTTAAAGCACTGCATATAGCCAAACCCTATTCAACTAATCTAACCTACATTTCTTTATTATAATTTGTTATTATAATAATATAATAAAGTTTCCTTCTCTAGATGAAGAAGCTTATATAGAAAAACAAAAACATTTATACGTTAATATCTATTTCACCTAGTTTCGGGGATAAAAATATGAAAGTGAAGGATTATATCTGGAAGGAATACATCTTATTACCCGTATTGATTTTAATAGGTGTAATTGGACGTATTATACTCGTTGGATTAAAAATTCAACCTTTCCCTAACTTTGAAGTCATCATGGTTATAACCTTCCTTGCAGCTGTACTTATAAGATCAAAGATTGCCATTATAGTACCATTTCTCGCTATGATTATAAGTGATGTTATACTTGGAAACAGTGTCTTCATTGGTCATCCAATGAATAGAATAGTTATATTCACCTACTCCGGCTTTATATTCCTATCAGTTATCAGCTATCTTAGATCAGATTGGTTTAAAAAACATATACGAGATTTAAATTTGAAATCCATAGCTATAACAGGTGGAACAGGATTCATATTTACTCTTATATATGATATCTGGACAAATGCTGGATGGTGGTATATAATATATCCACATACAACTGAGGCTTTTATAAGTGTATTCCTAGCAGGTATACCTTTTATGATATATCATCTCCTATCTAATGTATTTATGTTTATAGTAGTAGCTCTACCAGTGGTATCATATATAACGATACACCATCCAATTATAATACCTAAGGAGACTCCTGATCTCACCTAGATTTTCTCTATCTCTCTTCAATATAGGGTGTTGAAAAATTAATTGAACCCTCCTACGTTTCATTTGAAGCAGGGATGCAACAAATGAAACGAATGAGGAGGGTGAGTCTCAGAAAGATCTTATCAAATTTAGACCTTTCTGAAATTGAGGTATGTTTACTGAAAAACTATCGGTATGAGAAAGGAAAACCTGGAAGACCACCATTGTCACCAACAGGGTTATTCCTCTGTTTCATCCTTATGTTCCTCAGGATGGAATCATATCGTGATTTCCAAGCATTCCTAGAAAAAAAACTATTTTTGGAGGCGATATCTTGGGTTCACGAGGACACCTGATATTGGAACATTTTCACATTTCCTAAGGCGGATTGGTGAACAGATATTTGAAGAATTATTCCAATCAAATCGTTCAGCAACTTCTGAACAAGGGTTTTCTCAGTAGGCATTGTGTTGCTATCGATGGTTCTATCCTTGAAGGAAACCCTGAGGATAAACAAGCAGGTTGGGGATGGGATCATATCAATAAATGTTATATCTACGGATACAAAATCCATGTTATCGTTGACACTAAAACAGAACTTCCATTAGCACTCTATTTCACCAAGGCAAATGTTCATGATTCACAAGCATTTAAACCATTATATCAACAGGTGATATCCTATGACTCACGGTTTCATATTGTATATCTCCTAGGTGATAAGGGATATGATTCATCAAAGATTAGGCAGATTCTTCTACATGACGAGGTGAAACCTATCATCAAAGCTGGTAAAACAAGGATCAAACCACAGTATCCCCTGTGGTTTCTTGAGAAATACCAGGAGAGAATCAGTGTAGAACGTTTCTTCTCCAGGTTAAAGAAATATCTTGATCTGAAACAACTGAACATACATGGTATAACACAGGTCAAACTGTTCTCCTATCTCATCAGTATCGGCATGCTGCTCATCGCTTATCTTAATGATCAAATAGGCTGCTGTTCACCACGAAGCATTAAATCATTCATTAGAAGATGGATGTAAAAAAAACGAAAAGAAGATGGATTTATCTTCAAATGGAAGAGTGGAAACTATGAATACATGACAACAACGGATCAGAGAATGGTGTTGAGACACCATTTTAGTGATCCATGAACACACAACCCAAAAAAAATGAACGCGTAATTCAGCGGTAATCCCCGCTGAAATACAATAAACCAAAGAAATCAACTAATTTTTCAACAAGCTTTCTCTTCAATAATTTTTGAAAAGATTTATATGATAAGAGTTTATATCCCATAAACATTATCATCAGATAAAAGGAGAAAGGGTTATGGCAATAGGATTTGTACTTATAAGCGCAGCACCGGCACGGGAACATGAAGTATATAATAAGCTATCTAAAGTACCAGAGATCGTAGAGTTACATCCTTTGTTTGGTGAATATGATCTAATTGCGAAGATTGAAGCAGAGGATTTCGAAAAACTAGGGGATATAGTTGTAAACAAGATAAGATCAATAGATGGAGTTATAGATACAAAAACATTAACTGGAACAAAATTTTGAGGTGAAAGAAAAATGATTCTACAATATTTTTTAGGAATGCTTCTATTGGTTTTTGCTATAGCTAGTATAATAGCAGGTATATTCACTGCATACTTTGGATCCGGTAGAAGCAAAGCTATTGGTATAATATTGATTCTAATAGGTTTGATCGTTGGCATTATATTCCTGTGGGGCGCTGGTCTCCTAAATGCTGTTTTAGGTGTCCCTCCAGCCATAATTAATCTAGTTGGAACAGTAACAGCAGGTGTAGCCTCGGTTATAGGAGCTATAATAGGAGCATTACTTGCCCTAGGTATCTTCCTAGTAGCAATAATGAAAGCATAAAACATTCTCCTATTTTTTTTATTATTGTAGTATCTAGTTTTTTATTAGATTGATGAAGTATCTATGTATCCTAGTATCATCTGTAAGTTCCGGGTGGAAAGACATCGCAAGTAGTTTATCCTGTTGAACCATGATTATACTATCATCTATCCTTGAGAGTATCTTACAATTACCCCATGTCCTAGTAATTATAGGAGCACGTATAAAAACAGCTGGAAATGGTTTTTCAAAATTTTTTATATTAACAAATTGTTCAAAAGATTCCCTTTGTCTTCCAAAAGCATTTCTATGAACCTCCATATCTATTACACTGATTAAATGTAGATTCTCAACTGGATCGACGATTTTCTTTGCTAGAATTATACAACCTGCACAGGTTCCCATAACTGCAAGATCTTCATCTTCAATTCTATCTATTATAATTTCAAGTAGTTTTAACCTATATATCATCTTTGATATCGTTGTACTCTCTCCACCTGGTATAATCAATCCATCGATTTTATTAAGAGTATCTCTATCTTTGATTATATAGATTCTACCATTTATTTCAAGCTCTTTTAATGTCTTCTCCATAATTGCTTTATGTTCAGAGATAGCTCCTTGTACTCCTAGAATACCGATATCTACCATCCTCTCTCCTGAAGATGCTGCGTTAGATTTTCTATTTCAATTCCACGCATAGCTTCTCCAAGATTTTTACTGACCTCTGCTATAACCTTTGGATCATCATAATGGGTAACTGCTTCTACTATTGCTCTTGCACGTTCTGCAGGGTTTTCAGATTTAAATATACCTGATCCAACGAATACACCATCACTTCCAAGTTGCATCATAATTGCTGCATCAGCAGGAGTAGCTATACCACCTGCTGCAAAGTTTACAACGGGTAACCTATTTATCTTCTGAATCTCTTTTAATATCTCAAAGATTTCTTCTTTAACTGTTTCATATGTATAATCTCCAAATATCCTTGTATCTTTTGTGACATCTTGATTTGTAAGGGTTTTAAATGCATCTACATAGGATTGGATGTATTCTCCAGATAGTTTTTCAAGACCTTCATCATCCGTCTCTGACACCATTTTTATCATTGTTGAAACCATTCTTTGATGACGAACTGCCTCGATAATATTTCCTGTTCCAGCTTCACCTTTTGTTCTTATCATTGCAGCTCCTTCCCAGATTCTACGAACTGCTTCTCCTAGACTTCTACATCCACATACAAATGGAACAGTAAACAAACGTTTCTCTACATGATAAAATGGATCAGCTGGAGTGAGAACCTCTGATTCATCTATCATATCTACTCCTATTGCTTCTAATGCTTGTGCCTCTACGAAATGACCTATTCTAGCTTTTGCCATAACTGGTATACTAACTGTATCCATAATATTTTGTATAACCTGTGGATCTGCCATTCTAGCTACTCCACCTTCTTTTCTTATATCTGCTGGTACACGTTCAAGAGCCATTACTGCTACAGCACCGCTCTCCTCAGCTATAGCAGCTTGTTCTGGAGTTGTAACATCCATAATCACTCCGCCTTTCTGCATCTTAGCAAATCCTCTTTTAATGAGCGTTGTACCATGTCTAAGTTTCGAGAGATCAACATTTTTCATTTAACCTACCCCCTTTTTAGGGTTTATACACCCTATATAATACACTC
>Ga0180300_10000217_pt1 | contig 23900 bp, 22 predicted proteins | sample GuaBasSediGuay15_FD_121798 | JGI IMG/M metagenome (GOLD analysis project Ga0180300, IMG submission 121798) | Subseafloor sediment microbial communities from Guaymas Basin, Gulf of California, Mexico - Guay15, Core 4569-2, 21-24 cm | ecosystem: Environmental > Aquatic > Marine > Hydrothermal...
CTTTTCCGGTGAGTACCGGGTTCGGGCAAGTCGAGTAACGAAGGAAGGGGTGGTGGTGGATACCGGGATCCACTTTGGTTCTGGACACCCATTTGAGACCAAACCTAAGGTTGCCTTTGATGGCCACCGCTACTTAGGGGTCTGGCTCCAAAAGACACAACAACCCTATGGTCTTTTTGGACGTTTCATCACAACTGATTGCAGACCTCAGGGCGATGTGATTACAATCCGGGAGCTCTCCTTCGATTACGACCTTCTATTTGATATAGCCTTTCTTGATGGGAGATATCTGATCGTCTGGGGCGACCCAACCTTTCAAGGTGATGAGGATATCTTGGGCCAACTCGTTGCCAGGGATGGTAGTCTCATCGGTTCGGTGATCGATATCGCTACTGGGAATGAATTCCAGAGTGATCCCCAGGTGATTAGGAGCGGCAACTATTTTCTGGTGGTCTGGGATCAGGAGGGGACCATTATGGCCCGCTGGCTCGACAGGAGTGGACAGCTGATCGGAGCCAGCTTTCCCCTCTCATCCCTCACACCTTATCAGCGGGAAAATCCGGCCATTACCAGTGGTGGAGGCAGGCTCTTAGGAGTATGGATGGAGTATCGGGGAGGCGATTATGATATTTATGGCAACCTCGATCATGAGATTTCTATTGCCGAAGGGGATTCAAGATCGGAGGTTGAGATAGAACCGGGCATCTATGATCTGTTGGGTCGACGAGTGGATAAGATGGCGCGCCCGGGAATCTATTTTATTCTCACCGGTGAGAAGAAGAGTAAGGTAGTTCTGATCCGGTAATGGATTTGGAAAAGAGAGCCCTTAAGGTGCTGGAGGGGAATAAGAAGGAGGGATACAGTCCCAATCTGCAGCGGAGCTATTTTTATATTGCCCCAGATCCGATCCACCACCACCAGTGGTTCTGGGATTCCTGTTTTCACATCATTGTCATGTCTCAATTCAGACCGGAATGGGCCTGGCGGGAGCTTGCCTCCCTACTTTCGGTCCAGCAGGCTGATGGTTTTATTCCCCACCTGATCTTCTGGAAGTGGCGGATTCTCGATTTCCTCCCCTTTTTCTGGTGGTGGAAGCGAGAGCGCCATCCCCGAATAAAATTCATCACCGCCGAGATCCAGCCTCCAGTGATCGGACTTGCCTTAGAGGCGATCCATCAGGCTGACCATAAAACTGCCGATCTCTTCCCAATCTTGCTCAAGGTCGAGCAATACTTTAACTATCTTAAGAAAAAACGTGATCCGGATCGGGACGGACTTATCTCGATCATAACACCGATGGAATCGGGAATGGACTTCGCTCCTCAGTTCGACATCCCTCTCGACGTAATCGATCACTCCCCAAGAAGATTGAAACAGAAGATCAACCGGATGCTTGAGGTATATCATCGGCTCGAATGGAAGCTGGAGGAGATCTTTCCACTTGCAATTTTCGATTTTGAGGATGTTGGCTTCAATACAATCCATGCCCTTTCACTGGAGGCACTGGGAAGAATCTGGAAAGGGGTTGATGCAAAGAAAGCGAGAGGATATGAAGAGGAGTATCAGAGGGTGCGGGATACGATTATCGAGAAGATGTGGGATGAGGAGGATGGGATATTTTACGGATGCTATCACCGTGAAGGCAAAGAGATTCCGGTACGGATAAAGACGATCTCATCCCTTCTCCCCATTACCCTTGATCTTCCCAAGAGGTATGTTACAAGACTTATCGACCATATTACCGATGAAGAGGAGTTCTGGCTCCCCTATCCGATCCCTTCAGTGGCCAAGAATGAGAAGGCCTTCGGTCCTCTTACCAATACCAGGAGGATCTGGCGGGGGACAACTTGGATCAATACCAACTGGTTCATCGCTAAGGGATTACTGAGACATGGTGAGATTGAACTCTATCAGAGGCTGAAGAGGAAGACCCTGGATCTTATCGAGCGGTTCGGATTCTGCGAGTTCTACGATCCATTCGACGGACATCCAGGGCGGGCGGAGCGGAATTTTAGCTGGTCGACCCTGGCGGTAATCTTGTGATGAAGAGGGCCTTAAGTAAGACAGTAAGGCAGATCCTATCCTTCCTCCCGATGCTCTTTGGCGTCGTCTTTCTAATTGGGCTCTTTCAGGCCCTACTACCCCGTTCGGTCTACATCGCAGTTTTCCGTAAACAGCCGGTGATCGATTCGATTCTCGGTAGTCTCCTGGGCAGTATCCTGGCCGGAAATCCGGTGACAAGCTATGTTCTGGGTGGTGAGTTCCTCCGCCAAGGGGTGAGTCTGGTGGCGGTGACTGCATTTCTGGTCGCCTGGGTTACGGTTGGGGTAGTTCAACTCCCAGTTGAGGCGATGTATTTGGGTCGGAGGTTTGCCCTGCTGAGGAACCTTTTCGGTTTTCTCTTCTCAATCTTGGTCGCGATAGTTACCGTTTTTCTTCTGAGTCTCTTATGAGACGGCTCTATTTCTTGATAGCAGTTGCCCTCCTCTATTTTATTCTCTATCTCACCGGTAATCGGTTGGCTATCTTGGGGTTTGAATTCTCACTCCGGATTCTGGCCCGGATCGGAGGTGTCTTTATTCTCGTCTTTCTCTTCATGTTTTTCGTCAATTATCTCGTCACTCCGAAGGTGATCAACCGCTATCTCGCCCGTAGTGCCGGCATCAAGCGCTGGCTCTTTGCCATTCTGGGTGGAATCATCTCAACCGGCCCTCTTTATCTCTGGTTACCGATGCTTAAAGGGATAAAGGAGCAGGGAGTAAGCGATGGGTTCATCGCCGCTTTCCTTTACAATCGGGCGATAAAACCTGCGCTTCTACCTCTCCTTATTCTCTACTTCGGGCTGAAGTATACGATCCTCCTGACCGGCACCATGATCTTCTTTTCCATCATGATCGGGCTGATCATGGAAAATGTAAAATTTACAAAATCGAAAACCTGAGCTATTATTAAATGAAATGATATTTTTTGTAACCGATATTGAGGGCTCGACGGAGAAATGGTTAAAGTATAAAGATAGAATGGGTGAAGTCCTCAGCCGACACGATCAGATCGTTGAGAGTGCGATTCGCCAATTTGGGGGGAGGGTGATAAAGCATACCGGAGACGGTTTCTTCGCCATCTTTGAAGCCGGTGATCCCTTAGGATGTGCGATTGACATCCAGAAAAGAATCTGCAGTGAGAAGTGGGGCGAGATTGGAGAGCTGAGAGTCCGAATCGCCATCCATGCCGGTGAGGCTGAAGAGAGAGCTGGTGATTACTTTGGGCCAGCCGTGATCCGGAGCTTTCGAATGCTTGATGCCGCCTGGGGTGGTCAGATAATCTTAAGTTCGGAAGTGAAGGATGCCTGTCCATTACCTGAGGGATCGGAAGTACTCGACCTCGGCAGTCACCAGTTAAAGGATCTCGGTGATCCCCAGACCATCTACCAGTTGACCCATCCGGAACTACCGCTGAAGAAATTTCCTCCTTTGCGGACCCTCTCCTCTTGTCCCCACAATCTTCCTCCTCAGCCAACACCATTCGTTGGGAGAAGGAAGGAGCTCGCGGAGCTGGTCCAGATGTTGAGCAAAGGAGATTGTCGTCTCCTTACATTGGTGGGACCAGGGGGGATCGGCAAGACCCGATTGGGTATTCAGGTTGCCGCTGAGATTATTGAAAGGTTCAAACACGGTGTGTATTTTATTCCTCTCGCCCATCTTACCATTCCTTCCCTCCAGTTTCTTGTCTTTACTATCGCTGAGGCGATGCATTTTTCCTTCTACAGCCGTGAGGATCCCAAGATCCAACTTCTGAATTACTTGAGGGAGAAGGAATTACTACTCCTGCTTGACAATTTTGAACATGTTATTGAAGCGGTAGGACTACTGGGAGAGATAATAAGTGAAACGGAGAAGGTGAAGATTCTGGTCACCTCGCGAGAGCGTCTCAATCTCAAGGACGAGTGGGTCTATCCTGTCGAGGGGCTGGAGATCCCTGATAAAAAAGATCTGGACCGGATTGAAGAGTATCCTGCGATTCAGCTCTTCCTCCAGAATGGCAAGCGGGTAAACCCCGGATTTGAATTTAAGGATGAGGACCGGCCTCATCTTATGCGTATCTGTCAACTGGTGGCTGGGATGCCATTGGGGATTGAACTCGCCGCCGGCTGGCTCAAAATACTTAGTCCTGCTGATATTGCCTACGAGATTGATCGGAGTTTAGATTTCCTCAAGACCTCACTGCGGGATCTACCGGAACGGCATCGTAGTCTCAGAGCGGTTTTTGAGTCTTCCTATGAACTCCTTCCTGCCGAGGAAAAGATGGTCTACTGCCGACTCTCGGTTTTCCGTGGTGGTTTCGATCGGAAAGCTGCCGAGACGGTCGCTGATGCCTCACTGGAGAGCCTATCTTCCCTCTCCGATAAATCACTGGTCCGCTCAATCCCAGAGGGTCGTTATGAGTTGCTCGATGTCTTAAGGGCATTTGCTACCTCGAAGTTGAATCAGACAAAGGAGAGGGATGAGATTTTTCATAGGCATGCTCAGTATTATGCACAATTCCTATCGGACTTAAGAGATGAACTTGAGGGGCCGAATCAGGTTGTTGCCTTGAGTAAGGTCGGGGAGGAGATTGAGAATATCAGAGCGGCCTGGAGCTGGGGAGTAAAGATGGGCAAGGGGGGGATCATTGCAAAGCTTGTTGTTCCTCTCCATCTGTTTTATGAACGGAGAAGTTGGTTTGAGGAAGGTCGAGCAGTTTTTGAAAAGGCTGTGGATCGATTCCACGATGACCATCAACTTCGGGCCCGGTTGTTATCCCGACTTGGTGCTTTCTTAATGAGGCTGGGTCGGTTTGAGGCTGCCAAGACCGCCTTAGAGCGGGCGCTAACTCTTTTTAAAGAAAGTGGGCTTCCTTCCGAGCGTGCCTTCGCCCTCAACAACCTCGGTGCCGTTCACCGGCTGATGGGAAATTATAAAGAGGCAGAGCATTTCTTCCGAGATTCCATGGAACTCAGGAAGAAGTTTTCCGATCGAAGAGGAATTGCTATCGCCCTGGGGAATCTGGGGAATGTTGCCTTTGATCAACGAAGATATGAGGAGGCCAAACAATTATATGAGCAGTCATTCCGGCTCTTTAAAGAAGTGGGCGATCTCTACGGCTTGGCAGCAGCATATAATAAATTGGGGGTGGTTAACCACTCTCTTGGTTATTACGAAGAAGCAAAAAGGTTGCATAAGGAAGGGCTTGAAATCGAAAGGGCTCTTGATGACAAATGGGGGATTGCGGCTGCACTCAATAATCTTGGTAATATCGAGCGGCTGCAAGGGAATTATCAGGACGCCCAACCTCTTTATGAAGAGAGCTTGAAACTCCTGAAAGAGATTGGGGATAGACGAGGGATCTCACTATGTCTTAACAATCTTGGTCGCACCCTTTTTGCTCTCGGTAATTGGAAAGAGGCGCTGCAGCACTATGAGGCAAGCCTTAAACTGAGGAGGGAGCTCGGTGTTCCCGGTGGAATAATAACTGTTCTTGCCAATCTGATTGAAGTTCTCAGTAAGATTGGGGAATATGATAAAGCCAAAGAGTATCTCCTCGAGGCCTTTAAGATGGCCCAGGAAGAGAAGGCCGAATATCTCCTGGCTGACCTTCTCTATGCCGCTGCTTACTTCTTTAAGGAAAAGGGATTGAAAGAGAGATCGAAAACGATTCTGAGTGTGGCCCTTGCTCATCCCAACCTTAGCGACGAAGCAAGAAATCGCCTGACCGAACTTGGCGAAGAACTCAATCTCACTGCCTGGTCGATGAAAGAAAAGAGAGTGGATCTGGAGCTGATGATAAAGGGATTGATCGATGAGCTTAAGGAGCTTGCCCCCCAATAATCTTCCCCCGGAGCCGACGCCTTTCATTGGTCGAGAAGATGAGATCGCCGCGATTATTTCCAATCTTGCTAAGAGAGCATGTCGGCTCCTTAGCCTACTTGGTCCGGGTGGAATTGGTAAGACAAGGTTGGCTTTGAGAGTAGCCAAAGAATGCTTGGCGGACTATCCGGATGGGGTTTTTCTCATTCCCCTTGCCGATGTTACCCCGGTTTCAATCCAATCGCTCATCTTTACTATTGCTGACAATATCGGTCTCCCCATCCTCGGCCGACTGGATCCCGAAATTCAGCTAATCAATTATCTCGGGGATAAGAAGATGTTGCTTGTTATTGATAACTTTGAACATATGATGGCGGCCACACCGCTTCTTGAAGAGATTGTTAAGAAGCCGGGCCAGGTTAAGATGCTGATAACTTCAAGGGAGCGGTTGAACATTAAGGAGGAGGAACCATTTGAGCTTTCAGGACTGGAATATCCTCCGGATGAGGCCGGGGATATCGAGAACTATAGTGCAGTTAAGCTCTTCGCTACGACTGCCAAAAGAATCAGGCCGGATTTCCGGATTAAAAAGGAAGATCGTAAGGACATCGTTACCATCTGTCGTCTCCTTAACGGGATGCCACTGGGTATCGAGCTTGCCGCGAGTTGGATCGGAGTTCTAAAGCCGAGACAGATTGTGGATGAAATGGAAAGGAGCCTCGATTTTCTGAAAGCTCGGCAGAGAGAGATCCCGGATCGGCATCGTAGCCTCAGAGCGGTTTTTGAATCCTCATGGCATCTCCTATCAGAGGAGGAGAGGCTGATCTTTTCCCGCCTTTCAATATTCCGGGGCGGATTCGACCCTATTGCGGCAAAGAATGTTGCATCGGCGGAGAAAAGTCTGCTCGATAGTCTGCTTAATAAATCACTCATCCACAGCAGAGGCGGGCGATTAGAGATGCTGGAGCTGGTGAGGCATTTTGCCTATGAGAAACTCTCTCATCTCCCCGGTGAGAAGGAGAAGGTTGGTGATCAACACGCCCGGTATTATCTGGAATATCTTAAAGAAAAAGGGAGAGAATTACTCGGCTTCAATCAACATCAGGCCTTGGAGTCGATCTCCAAGGAGATTGAGAACATCCGTGCTGCCTGGGCCTGGGCCTCACTCCATATGCTTACCGAAGAGATTGAGTCTGCAATTGAGGGCCTCTACAGTTTCTATGATTTAAAAGGTTGGTTTCGCGAAGGTGAAGAGATGCTCCGCCGGGCCGAGGGTCGATTGATGCGGAAAGGTAAACCCACCGCTTTCGCCCGTGTGCTCTTACGAGAAGGTATGCTCTGTTATCGTCAGACCCGTTACGATGAAGCAAAAACCATGATTGAACGAGCCCTGGCCCTTTTCGATCGTGAATCGATTTTGGAGGAGAAGGCACGGGGGCTGATCGCCTTGGGCAACATCTGCTATCGAAAAGGGGAGGTGACAAAAGCTGAGGAGCTGTACCGAGAGGGAATCGACATTTCCAGAAAGATCGGTGATCTATTAAGTGTTGCGATCGGCCTCAATGGGCTTGGAGTCGTTTGCCGAGTAGCGGGAAGGATTGATGAAGCCAGGGGCCATCTCCAAGAGAGTATCAGAGTGAGTGAGAAGATCGGCTATCAGCGTGGAATTGCCCTCGCTTACAATAATCTTGGAAATATTGCGATTGAAGAGCGTGACTATCGTTCGGGAGAGAGGCTATATCAGGAGTGTCTGATAATATTTGAGGAGATCGGGGATGTGAGTGGAATCGCCATCTCCAACAACAACCTTGGCTATGTCCTGTGCCGTTTAGGAAGATATGATATAGCAAAGAGGATGCTTGAGAACAGTCTCAGGATCTATCAGGAGATCGGTGATAGGAGAGGGATGATCCTCTCACTTCTCAATCTGGGTTGCTGGGCAATTGCCACCAGGGAGAGAAGTGGAATCGGTTTTCTTACTCACGCACTCAAGATTGCTCATGAGGTTGGCTCGAGACCCCTCTGCTTAGAGGCCTTGGTCTATATGGCTGAGTTTTATCTCGAAAGATCTGAGACCGAGCTGGCCACTAGGATCCTATCTTCGATCCCCGCCGATGAGATCACTCACCACGATCTGAAGGAGAAGTTTGCCGAACTTATCCAGAGATTGGGAAAGAAGGCAGAGGCTGCGGATCTTGAGTCACTCATTCAAGAGCTAATCTCATAAGGATTTATCAAGCAACGGTCCTGCTGGCTTACGATCGGAAGATTGCCGAGACGAATGAGCCTTGAGGGATTGAACCCAAATTAAAATGAGGGTTCTGGCCGGACCAGAAAGATCGCCCCGGCTCGATCAGGTGAGGAATTTCTGCTCGTTGATAGGTTCCAATTTTAGGTCCCAAGGGATGAAGATGCTACAGGCGACTATTATGGGCTGATCCCGATCGAATAGCCCCATCTCAGCGATTTTCTTGACCCGTTTCTGAATAGAGGATGATGATGAGAGAGATTAACATGAGGGTGAAAGGAATGGGATTGGTGAGGAGATAGGGGCCGGGTTTACCTTTAAGGATGGAACAGATCGGGGCAGTATCCCAGCGAAGATAGATCGGGTAGCCCTGGAAGGGATCGATACCTGAGCGGATCAGTCTGAATTTCATAATATGGAAGAAGGAGAAGATCTCGCCGAGATTGAGATATAGCTGCTGAAGCATGAATATAAATGCGGGGATGAGGAGGACCGCTTTATAGGAGACCCTTTCGAAGAGAAATCCCGTCGGAAGGAGAAGGAAGGGGAGAAGAGGGAGGAGGTATCTCGGCCCGAGGCAGAATCCGCCCGGCCAGTCACTCCGGGATGCGATGAAGAGGATACGGAGGAGGATGGTGCCGATCAAACAGTAGGAGAGGATCGGATCCTTATGGTGAAGAAGACGCCAGCCGAGAAGACCGATGATGATCGCAGGTGAATAGATCAGTATCCCTTTGCCCGGACTGAATAGGAGGCCGTAGAGGCCAGGACCGGGTGGGACGAAATAACTATAAACATATTCTGATATTCCCCTTCCGGTTTCTAATGGATTGCCGAACCGGAGGTGGTTGTAGAGGCAAAGCAGGATAAGGGGGATGGCAGCTCCACAGCCATAGACCAGCGGTCTTCCTTTCTTGAGGTGGAGGTAGAGGAGAAAGAAGGGGAGGAAGAGGATTCCAGTGATATGGGTCATGGTGGCGAGACCGAGCAGGAAACCGGATGCGAAGGGTCGGGAATCGATCAGGAGAAAGGAGGCGAGGATGAAGAGGATCATTAGAGGCTCGCTGAAAAGGGTGCCACTGTAGCCCCAGGCGATCGTGCCCAAGGAGTAGAGGGTGACCACGAAGAGGCTCCCGGCCTCGGTCAGGAATCTCCGGGCAATGTGATAGAAAATAATCGAGTTTAAGATACCGATGAGGAGATAGAGGTAGCTGACGATGAACCTCAATCGGTGGGGTTCTGGATTCTCTACCGTCCGCCCGCCGATGAAATCGGCCAGCCCCTGATCGATATAATGGCTTGGCCGGATGTCGGCTCCTCTTATCAATCCAGAGGCGATGATGAGATCGCCGATCCTTATCAGTGGAGCGAGTACGATCGACTCTAAGGGACCGAAGATGGAATAGAGGCGACCATCCCTACCCCGGGCGAGACCAAAACCTCTCCAGGAGAGCGGTCTTTCAACTGCAAAGCTCAATCTCCGGGCGAGAGAGAGTCCAGTTCGGAAGACAACCTCGGAATCCGGTGATCTCACTCCTCCGTAGTTGGTGAGGAGATAGGAGATGGCGATGATCAAGAAGACCGCAGTCCGTCGCCAGGCCACCGTTGATTATACCACCGCTGCTACCGGTTGCAAACGGATTTTGTAAGTGGAACACCGGAAAAATTGCGGTGATTGACGGTACTGGCATCGTCGGTAAAATTCGTCATGGATAAGATCGGCAGGAGAGAGATAAGATACCAAGCCGAGGTTCCCAGGCCAAAGCCCTGGAAGGAGTTCATGCTCTACATCGGGCCGGTGATGATGACGGTCGCCCTTGGCCTCGGGACGAGCGAGATCATCCTCTACCCCCATCTTACCGCCCGATTCGGGACCGGCTGGCTCGGCCTCATGGTCATCGCCCTCTTCCTCCAGACGGTCTGGGCGATGGAGATGGCCCGCTGGACTGTGGTTGCAGGTGAGCACGGAGCTGAGTTCAACAGTAGGGTCATCGGTTATCCACTTGCGGTCATCCTCATCAGCGGTTTCATGTTCATCGCCTTTGCCATACCCGCCTGGGCCACGGCTGCTGCCTCGGCCCTCAGGGAGCTGCTCGCCTGGCCCGGTGATCCCAAGCTCGGAACCGTCTTCTGGTCCTATCTCACCTTCGGGATCGTCTTCCTGATCATCTTCTTCTCAAAGGTTGCCCGCCAGTACTTGGAGCATCTCGCCACCTGGTCGACCGGACTGGCCTGGATCATCCTCATCATCGGTGCGGTGATCTCGATCCGGTCGACCGCAATCGGGCATATGGCGAGAAACCTCATCATCTGGGAGATACCGGAAGGGATGGACTGGTGGGTCCTGGGATCGACCTTGGCCTGGGTCGGGGCTGGACCGACCCTGATCTGGTATACCTACTGGATGAAGGATGCGGGCTGGGGAATGGCACAGTATTCCGTTTCGATCCCGGGCTGGTTTGGTAAGGAGACCCGGCCGGAGCCGGTCGGATCGGTGCCGTCCCAGAACGGTGAGAACATCTCCCGTCTGAAGGGCTGGATAAGGAGATCGCATCTGGTGATCTGGCTCGGCTACTTCCTGGGTAGCCTCCTCACCATCTTCATCATGGTCGGATTATCCGATTCGATCCTCAGACCGGCGGGTCTGGTGCCGAAGGGCTTTGATGTCGTCAAGTTCCAGGCCCGATTCTTCGAGGCCCCGCTCGGACAGTTCGGCATCTCGCTCTTCCTCCTGATGGCCTGGCTCTTCTTCTTCAATACCCAGGCAACGATTGCCGAGGCACTGGTGCGTCAGAATGCCGACATCACCTACCGGTTGACCGGAAAGGGCATCAAGAGGATCTACTTCACCTGGTGGTTCGTCTATCTCATCGCCTCCTTTGTGCTCATCGGTCTCCAGTATTTTGTCCCCGGTGCCAGTCCGTTCACCTATGTCCTCTTTGCCGCGATGCTCTCCTTCGTCTCCTTGGTTGTCTCGATGGGGGCGACCTTCTTTGGAGCGATTATCTGCTACCGATCCGGGATTTTGAGGGCGGTCCGCCCTTCTCCCTTCTGGATCATCGCCCTCGGGATCGGTTTTGTCATTCATATCTATATCATCATCCGGGCGGTTGCCTTCAGGTTCGGGGTATAAAAAGCCTTATCCTCCGAACCCCCTCATACCACCGAGACCTCCGAGGATGCCAAGAGCGATGGCAATGAGTGCGAAGACGATGGAGATGATGACCGTGATCGTGTCGATGAGGAAGAAGGTCTTCAGTTTCTTCATCATCCCTGCAAGATGCTCGCCCTTATTCTCCTCTTTCGCCTTTTTGGCGAATGAACCGGCCTGAAAGAGCAGAACCCCCATCCAGATCGGCAGCCAGGCGATGACGATTCCCACGATGGTAAATGCGGCGATAATCCCGCTGATAATACTCAGGACCCCCAAAAATTTCATCCATGGTGATGATCTCTCCGCATAGCTCGCTATCTCATTTGCGACACCCTCTGGAATCTCCATCTCCACCTCCTTTTTCTGATTCTATTTTTTTCCTTAAGAGTGGTCAACTCCGGAGCCGAAACCGGTTGGGTTGACAGGGTGGTCCGATTTGGTATATTTAATCAATGTCCGTCTTCGACTCGATTGAGGATGCCCTTAAGGATCTGAGAGAGGGAAAGCTGGTCATCGTCGTCGACGACGAGGATCGCGAGAACGAGGGCGATTTTATTGGTGCCGCGGAAAAGGTGACCCCGGAGATGATCAACTTCATGGCCAAGCATGGTCGGGGACTCATCTGTATGCCGATTGAGGGCAAACGGCTTGATGAGTTGAAGATTCCGGCGATGGTTCCTGAGAACACCTCCAAGATGGGAACCCCTTTTGCAGTGGCGATCGATTATGTCCATGGGACCACCACCGGGATCTCGGCCTATGATCGTGCCCTGACGATAAAGAAGGTCCTCGATCCCACCTCCCGACCGGAGGATTTTGCCCGTCCCGGCCATGTCTTCCCCCTCCGGGCGGCCGAAGGCGGGGTGCTCAGGAGGGCGGGCCATACTGAGGCGGCCGTCGATCTTGCCCGCCTGGCCGGGCTGAAACCGGCCGGGGTTCTGGTCGAGATCATGGATGAGGATGGCAAGATGGCTCGATTGCCCAAGCTGAAGCGGATCGCCCGACGGTTCAAACTCAAGCTGATTACGATCCAGGATCTGATCGAATATCGGAGGAAACGGGAGAAACTGGTGGAGAGGATCCTCAAGACAAGGCTTCCGACCCGGTATGGTGAATTTACCCTCTATGTCTATGAGGACATCATCGAACACTACCACCATCTCGCCCTGGTCAAAGGGGATGTTGCGGGCAAGAAGAATGTCCTGGTCCGGGTCCATTCTCAGTGCTTGACCGGCGATGTCTTCGGTTCCCTCCGCTGTGACTGCGGTGATCAGATTGCCAAGGCGATGAAGATGATCAATAAGGAAGGTCTGGGTGTCCTCCTCTATATGAGACAGGAGGGGAGAGGGATCGGGCTTCTGAACAAACTGAAGGCCTATGTGCTCCAGGATGAGGGGTTTGATACGGTGGAGGCCAATCTCGCCTTGGGTCTACCACCCGATCTCAGGGATTACGGGGTTGGGGCCCAGATCCTCTGCGATCTCGGACTTTCCACCATCAGGCTCATTACCAACAATCCCAGAAAGATTGTCGGTCTTGAGGGCTACGGATTGAAGGTCACCGAAAGGGTCCCGATTGTGGTCAAGCCGAGACCAGAGAATCTCGGCTATCTCCTTACCAAGCGGGATCGATTGGGACATCTGATCGGGGAGGTTGAGGGGAGGAGGCGGCGAAGGAGGAAAGGATGAAGGAAACGAAGGCGGGATTACTTGGTAAGGGTAAACGTTTTGCGATCATCGTTTCGCGATTCAATGAGATCATCTCCAAAAGGCTACTTGAGGGGGCAATCGACTGTCTCATTCGCCACGGTGTTGCGGATGAGGATATCGAGGTCTTCTGGACTCCGGGCTCCTATGAGATCCCATTCGTTGCCAACCGCCTGCTCGATAAGGGGTATCATGGCCTTATCTGCTTGGGGGCAGTGATCAGGGGTGAGACCCCCCATTTCGATTACATTGCGGCCGAGGTTGCCAAGGGTATTGCGGCCATCAATCTTAAAGGGAAGATACCGGTGAGTTTCGGTATCATCACCGCCGACAATATCGACCAGGCGATCGATCGGGCCGGTGCCAAGGAAGGGAATAAGGGGTTTGATGCTGCCCTCTCGGCCCTGGAGATGGTCAACCTCTGTGATAAGATCTGATGCGCCATCGGGGCCGGAAGGTTGCCTTGGAGGCGATCTACCGCTTTGCCAATACCAAGGAGGATCCTGATCAGGCCCTTGCTGACATCATCACTCGTGACCAGATTCCGGAACCGGTGGCCCGGTTTGCCCGGGAGATCGTCAGCGGGGTGGAGCAAAATCTCGATCGGATCGACAGACTCATCACAGAACAGCTCAAGAACTGGGATATGGATAGGCTCTCCCTCATTGATCAGGCGATCTTAAGGATTGGGGTCTTTGAACTGCTCGAGGATAAGATCCCCTATCAGGCGGTTATCGATGAGGCGATCCGGCTGGCCAAGGAGTTCGGTGGAACAGATTCCTACCGGTTTGTCAACGGTGTTCTCGATGCGGTGAGGAAAAGGATAGGATGATCGCCCTCATTTCCGATATCCATTCCAATCTTGAGGCCCTCAACCGGGTTATGGAGGAGATCGATCGATTGGGGGTGGAGAGGATCTGGTGTCTCGGTGATGTCGTCGGCTACGGGGCCGATCCCAACCGTTGCTGCGAAATAGTGAGAGAGAGGTGCGAGCTTGTGATCGCTGGTAACCACGACTGGGCAGTCCTGGATAAGACCGATATCACCTACTTCAATCCGGTGGCCAAGGAGGCGGTGCTCTGGACCAGGAGGGAGTTGAGCGGTGAGAATCGCGAATTCCTCGATCGACTCGGTCTGAAGCTCAAGGCGGACCAGTATCTTCTGGTCCATTCCAGTCCATCCCGACCCGAGGAGTGGCTCTATCTCTTCGAGCGGGAGCAGTTTGAAGAGGAGTTCCAGGCCTTTGGTGAACCGGTCTGTTTCATCGGCCATTCCCATGTCCCGGTGATTGTCGATGATGAACTGAAGATTTATGGAACCGGGGTTAATGTCGAGCCGAACCACCGCTACATCATCAATATCGGCAGTGTCGGTCAGCCCCGGGATGGCGATCCCAGGGCGAGTTTTGCCACCATCGAAGGGGATCGGATTGAGATCAGAAGATTGGAGTACGATATCGAGACTGCGCAGGAGAAGATCAGGAAGGCCGGGCTTCCTGAGTTTCTGGCCGAAAGGCTTGCGGCCGGAAGATGAGTGAGAAGGTAAAGAGGGAGCTCATCACCTGGGTTCAGGTGATCGTTGTAGTCATCTTCTTAAGGGAGACGGTGGTGACCGCCTACCGGATACCGACCGGTTCGATGATCAACACCTTGCTCATCGGCGATTTTCTCCTGGTCAATCGGCTCGTCTTCGGTCTCAAGCTTCCCTGGAGTTCGATTACCCTGATTCCGGGTCGAGATCCCAAACGGGGGGAGATCGTCGTCTTCCGGTTTCCATTTGAGAATAAGGATTTTGTCAAAAGGTGTATCGGCCTGCCCGGTGACACGGTCGAGATCAAAGATAAGGTCGTTTATGTCAATCATCAAAGGCTTGATGAACCCTATGCCATCCACCGTGATCCCAGGATTATTCCCGGTCTTGATATACCACCGGAGCGATTCCAGAAGCTCTGGGTTGAGCGGCGACTGATCGACTATGGTAATATGGTGAGGGACAATTTTGGACCGGTTGTTGTTCCGGAAGGAAACTTCCTCCTCCTCGGCGACAATCGTGACTTCTCCTTCGACTCCCGATTCTGGGGGCCACTGCCGAGAAGGTATCTGAAGGGAAAACCGGTGATCCTCTACTTCTCCGCCAACGTCCCTGGCAACCTTCCGCTTATCGAACAGATCATCGGCCACCTCAATCCGGCCAACATCCGATTCGGCCGGATCGGGAAGGTGGTCTGGAATCTCTAAGGGGGAGGGGTGGAGAAATTGATCCGGCTCGATCCCGAGATCCAGCAGACCATCATCGAATATGGGGGTGGGGATATCCAGAAGTGCTATCAGTGTGGAAGGTGTATGCCCGCCTGTCCCTGGAATCTCCTCGCTGAAGTGGAATACCCGGTCTTCCGTTATCCTCAGGCGATAAAGGTCGGCGATATTATCGCCGGTGAAGGGAAAGAAGAACTGGAGCGGGAGACGGCCGACATCTTCCGCTGCGTTGGATGTGAGAGCTGTCTTTATGAGTGTCCCCGTGGTGTCAATATCGCCGAGATCCTCCGGGCGGTGCGGAGGATACTGGTCGAGTATGGCTCCTATCCAGGCGAGTATAAGGATGTGGTGAGCCGGCTCAAGAGCACCGGCAATCCGCTCGGTGAGCCACCATCAAAACGGGGCAACTGGGCGGTAGAGATCGGGGTTCCCAGCTTCGATTCCAATCATGAATACCTCTACAGCCCCTGCTGTATTCCGGCCTATGACCGGAGGGGAAAAGAGGTCGCTCGGGCAACCAGCAGATTGTTGATGAAGGCCGGCGTCTCCTTCGGGACACTCGGTCCAGATGAGAGCTGCTGTGGTGAGGCGGTCCGCAGGATCGGGGCAGAGTCGGTCTTCCAGGATCTGATGCGGAGAAATCGGGAGGTCTACACCGAACGGGGGGTGAAGCGGATTATCACCTCCTCCCCCCACTGCCAGCTCGCCTTCGAGCGATATTACCAGCTACCGGTTGAGACCTATCACATTACCCAGTTGCTGGATCAGTTGATCCAATCGGGACGACTCAGACCGACCCAACCATTTGAGCGGAAGGTCGTCTATCATGATCCCTGCACCTTGGGCAGACAGCTCGGTATCTATGAGGAGCCGAGAAGGGTATTGATGAGTATCCCGGGGCTTGAGTTGCTGGAAGTGCCTTATTTCAATCGTGGCTACAGTATCTGCTGTGGTGGCGGGTCACTGGGCCTCTGGTATGAGTGGTCCAAGGATGAGCGGCTCTGCGACTATCGGATCCGACAGATTGTCGCCACCGGAGCCGAGGTGATTGCGGTCGCCTGTCCCTACTGCCTCCAGATGTTCGAGGAGACATTGAAATCGATGGATCTGGAGATCAAGGTTATGGATATCACCGAGATCCTTAACCTCTCCGTCGAGTAGGGGGAGCTTATGCTTATGATTATCTTCATCACCGGAGTTGTCCTGACCCGGTGGATCGATCCCTTAGGAAGGGAACCGGTTACCTATCACAAGTGGCAGAAAGAGCACCATTTCATCGATAAGGGGATTGCCACCGCCTTTCAGCTCGATGGCAGGGGGGATAAGGTAGCACTGATTGTAAACAGCAAAACCTATCAGGAGATTGAAGCCAGGATCAACCGATTTGCCAGCGACCTGAATGCTGAGGGTTATCAGGTTCAGGTCGATACCACCTCATCGATCACTGCCCAGGCCCTGAGATCGCACCTCGCTTCGATCGGTGAACTTAAAGGGGCAATTTTCATCGGGGAGCTTCCGGTGGCCTGGTTTGAGGATGATGAGTTCGGGAGCTGGGAGGAGTTTCCGATCGAACTCTATTTTATGGACTTAGATGGCAACTGGATCGATAGCGATAACGATGGCCTTTATGATAATCATACCGGGGATGTCCAGCCCGAGATCTGGGTGGGTCGGATCTACGCCGGACGGCTCCATCTCTCTGATGAGATCAACCTCTATAAACGATACTTCGATAAGAACCACTCCTACCGGACCGGAAACCTCCCGCTACCCCATCGGGCCTTAAGCTTTGTTGACGATGACTGGTCCTACTGGACCACCTGTTATACCGACCTCGTCTACCCCTCGGTGACCGTGGTCAACAATGACAACCAGACGACGGCGAGGAACTACCGGAGCCATCTGTTAAATGGCTATGAGTGGATCCACCTCTGCAGCCACTCCTCCCCCTGGGGCCATACCTTCAAGATCCCTGGTGGATATGCCGGGACCGTCTTCAACTATGAGATCTTCTATATAGAACCGGTCGCCCATTTCCTAAACCTCTTTGCCTGCTCCGGAACAAGATTTGTTGAGGAGAATAATAATGGCAACTGGTATATCTTCCATTCCCAGAATGGCCTTGCCGTTGTCGGTTCGGCCAAGACCGGCTCAATGCTCTATTTTTATGACTTCTATCAGCCTCTCGGTCAGGGCAAGAATATCGGTGATGCCTTCAAGTATTGGTTCATCCGTCATGGCGAGTCGAGCTGGGGCTGGTTCTATGGCCTCAACATCCTGGGCGATCCGACCTTAAAACCGATGATGAGCGATGGTGAAAGATTCATCCCTCAACCCCGAGATGGGAAAAGTGAGGTGGTGGCACCGGATCCGGAGTCTGATGGCAAACCGATCGTTGGTGTCATCGGGGATACCCTCTGGGTGGTCTGGGAATCGGGCCGTTCACAGACCAATGGCCGGTGTGACATCTACTCCGCCTTCTATACCGACCACTGGTCCCAGCCCCTCCCGATCGGCCCCTATGTCTACTGGGATTACACACCAACCATTACCCAGGATCAAAATGGTCGACCGATTGCGATCTGGGCCTCTTATGGTGGAGGCGGATATGATCTCAAGTATTCGATCTATACCAATGGCTGGTCAACACCCTCTAAGATCAGCTCTGATCCGAGCTATGACTTCCGGGCCCGGGCCGTGACCGATCCGACCGGTAAGATCTGGCTCTTCTGGCAGTCTCGGCGGGATGTCAACTCCAATATCTATTATGCCACCTATACCACAAGCTGGTCACCACCGGCCCGGGTCACCAACACCGCTCAGGATGAGTTCGATCCAGAGCCGGTAGTGGATCGGGATGGTCGGGTCTGGGTATTCTATGAGCGATCCGGATTCCCCGGCTCTGAGATCTATGCCAGTTACTTTGACAACGGCTGGGTTGAGGTCGGTCCGATATCAAAGGGACAGATCCGGGCCTACCATCCTGCTGCTGCGGCCGATTCCCTGATCTGGCTCATCTGGCACAGCACCGATAATGGGACTGGGGATCTCTACTATTCCCGTTATGATGGGAACTCCTGGTCTGATCCCAAACCGATTACTGATGATCCAGGTGAGGATCTCCTCCCTTCGGTGGCGGTCGATCAGTCTGACCACCCCTGGGTTTCCTGGCAGAGTGATCGGGATGGGAGCTGGCAGATCTACTACAGCTATTACCGGAATGGGTGGCAGAAACCGGAGAAGATCTCCGACAATGTTGCCGCGATATTCTGCCGAACGGTCTGTGACCGTAACAATCGCGTCTGGTTCCTCTGGCAGGGCTATACCGACAACTGGGAGATCTGTGCTGATTATCGATCAGGGGTGGGGGTTGAAGAGGAGCCGGAGGGCCTGGCATCGGCTACCCTCCCGACGATCTATCGAATCGGAACATCGATAAGATGCTTAGGAGAGTATGAGCTAATCGATGGTTGTGGGAGGCTGATTATGAAGGGGAGAGGGATAATCCGGACTGCCGATCTTGATCCAGGGGTTTTCTTCCTGAAGGCAGGAAACAGATTGCAGAAGGTGGTCCTGGTGCGATGATTCTCCTTCTCTTCCTTATCCTCCCCTCGGATTCAATCCTCAAAGGGGTGAAGGATCGTTCTGAGATCGCTACCGATCTCAAGGGAAGGATTGAGGTAAGGATTGAATATCCGAAGGCCGAGACCCTCTCGGGAAGATTCTATCTCAAAGGGAGAGAGCTGCTGCTCCGATTCCAATCCCCCTCACCCAGTGATCTCCTCTTCACCGATACGGTTCTGGTTATCTACCGCCCCGATCTCAAAGAAAAGGTTATTAAGAGAGGCTTTGTTTCAGTAGATCGTCCGATCCCATATCTCGATGTCGGTCCGGGTATCCTCTCCTGGACCAAGGGATGGCAGTTCCGGACCGTGGCCCGGGACTCGATTCTCAGCTACGATGTTTATATACTCGAGGGCGAGACCACCGACACCACCCGTCGCTATCAGAAGACGATCTTCTGGATCGATGCTGAGAGCTTCCTCATCCGGAGGGTCGAATTTTATGATTCTGATGGTCTGCTCAATTTCCTATACCTGGTGAAAGGGGAAGAGATGGTTGCCGGGGTTTTGATCCCGATCGAGTATCAGATGAGGATCCTGACCGAATTCGGGGTGATGGTAATATCGGTTCGATTACCAGAGGTGGAAGCAGTTCCAGAACTTCCGGAAGCAATATTCCATATCGGCGATTGACAGATCCCTTCTGGTCGTTAAGCTTATTTTAAGGAGGTGCGATGCGTTGGGTAGTTGTTCTTACAATGCTTGTTCTCCTTGCCTGTAAGGGTGTGGAGAGTTTGAAGGAGCAGACAGCGCTCATCGATAATATGAAGACTGAGATTCAATCCCTCAAGGATTCGGTTGCGCTCCTCTCCGCCCAGCTCGATAGTCTCAAGACCGCCTATGAAGACCATCTGAGTAAGTATCATGCCGGCCGCACCGGTGGTGGAGCTCCTCAGCCGAAGGAGCGGCCCAGGGTTAAAAAGTAGGAGGTGAGATGAGACGATATCTTCCGATCCTCTACGGGATCTTCTTCCTGATTGGATGTAAAGGAGCGGTGGAGCTTACCGCTCCTGATGTCACCTATGAGGTGACCAGTGATGGTGGTGGCCTCTCCCTCTCCTGGTCCGAACAGGAGGATGCCGAGGGTTATATCATCTATGCCGATGATGTGGTAGTCGATACCGTCACCGACCTCTCCTATGAGATGAAGACCCCGGCCAAGGTTGTCAAGGTCACCGCCTATGCCGGTGAAGAGGAGAGCGATCCCTGGACCCACGACTTCAGCCCGGTCATCTCAACCGGGGTTTCGGTCTGGGGTCTGGCCGATCCCGATCCCGACCATCCCAGCGGTCTCGGCTTTGACACCGAAGGCAATGCGGTCACCTATGCCCTGCTCGATACCGCCAACTGGAACAACATCGACTTCGTCTTCGATGATAAGAACTTCACCACCATCAATATTGTCACCCCGAATAGTTCCCTTTACAACAGCGGTCAGGGGATCAATGATGAGTCCAACTACACCTCGGATGAGCAGCAGGTCAGCTTCGACTCCCTCGATATTGCCCCGGCAGCAGGGAGCTACTACGACCATTCCGAACTGGTCGTAAATGGTGTCTTCGCTTCCTGGATCGATCCCGATGGTGGGGCCTCACCCGATGCCAATGACAACTTCATCAAGTTCCAGGTGGTCAAGATCTCCGGTCATGAGGTTCAGCTGAAGATCGCCTATCAGAGGGAGGGCGGCCTCCGCTGGCTCGTAACCAGATAGTTGCAATCCTTCTCCTGCTCACCCTCGGCTGTGGTGAGCAGGTGGTAGAGGTCTTCGACGGCGACACCTTCCTCCTCTCCAATGGGGAGAAGGTGCGCCTCTTAGGTATCAATACCCCGGAGCTGGGAGAACCGGGGAGTGATATCGCCAGGGACTACCTGGAGAATCTGATCCTGAATAAGCGGGTGAGACTCGTCGCGGAGGAGGTCGACCGGGACCAATACGGTCGACTCCTCCGCTATGTCTATCTTGGTAGACGGTTCATCAATGAGGAGATGGTTGAGCGGGGCTATGCGGAGAGCTATTTTCTTGATGAGAATGATCGATTAAAGCCGAGATTCGATTCCCTTCAGCTGATCGCCTGCCGGAACCGGCGTGGCCTCTGGGCCTTCAATGTCTTCCAGCCACCGGAAACCCCGAAAAAGGTGGCAAAGGTCATCTCCTGGCAGGAGGCGGAGAAATACTACTATCAGACCGTGACCGTGGAAGGGGAGATTGTCCGGACCCATCGGACGAAGAAGGTCTGCTTTTTAAACTTCCATCCCGATTATCGCCGCTATTTGAGCTGTGTCATCTTTGCCTCAGACCTTCCCAAGTTTCCCGATCGCCCTGAGCGTTACTACCTTAAGAAACGGGTGAGGGTTACCGGCCTTATCAAGCCTTATAAGGGTGCGCCCGAGATCATCCTCAAAAATCCACAGCAGATCGAGATTGTGAGATGAGCACCCCGCTTTCGGTGCTCGTCTCGACCTGGCAGAGGTTGAAGCAGACCCGTTCCCGGCGGGAGAAGGAAGGGATAATCGAGGCGCTTTTTAACCAGCTCAATCCCGATGAGATCGAACCGGCGGTTGCGCTCCTGCTCGGTCTTCCCGGCCTTACCCTGAATGTCAGCTTCCGGACACTCGCCACCCTTCAGCCCCAGGCCACCCTCTTCTCATCACCGGCGGGGATAAAGGGGATCTATGAACGTTTAGTCCAGCTCTCACAGCTAAAGGGTGAGGGCTCCCAGCGGCACCGGAAGGCTATCCTTGAGGAGCTATATGCCCCACTCAATCCCCGGGAGAGGGAATTCCTGACCGGGGCCATCCTCGATGAGCTCAGGTGCGGGATGAGCGAGGGGATAATGGTTGATGCCTTAGCCCGCCACTGTGGGGTTGATCCGGATCGGTTACGGTTGAAACTCTCCTATAGTAGTTCGACATCCAGCTTTTTCGAATCGGTCATCCTGAGAGGGAAGAGAGGTCTTAAGACCTACCGCCCCCGACTGCTCTCGCCCATCCGTCCGATGTTGGCCCAATCGGTCGATACGATTGAGGAGGCGCTTCAGAGATATCCCCGCCTCTCGTTTGAGTTCAAGATCGATGGGGTGAGGGTTCAGATCCACCGGAGCCGGAATCGGGTGAGAATCTTCTCCCGGAATCGGAAGGAGATAACCGAGAAGTTTCCGGAGCTGACCGAATTCGCCCTGGGACTTGATCTCAGCTCGGCCATCCTCGATGGTGAGGTTGTTGGTGTCGACCACCGGGGCCGTCCGCTCCCATTTCAGGAGACGATGAGGAGATTCGGTCCCAAGCAGAGGTTTCTGGTCCGCCCGGTGATCTTCGATCTCCTCCTCTTGAACGGGAAGTTGTTGATTAATAAGCCCTATCAGGAACGGCGGATCCTGCTGGAGCGGGTGACCGAGTTTTCGGTGCCGATGCTTGTGACCGGAAGTGTTACTGCGGCGAGGGCCTTCATGAAGAAGGCCCTCGCCGCCGGCCATGAGGGTCTGGTCGCCAAGACCTTAGACGGTCAATATCTGCCTGGCAAGAGGAGCCGACTCTGGCTCAAGATCAAGCCATTCATGACCCTGGATCTCGTGATCACCGCTGCGGACTGGGGTCATGGTCGGAGGAGGGGCTGGCTCTCCAATCTCCATCTTGCCTGCAAGGGTGCTGGTGGTCTTCTCCCTCTGGGCAAGACCTTTAAGGGCCTGAGTGATGAGGATCTCGACTCTCTCACCAGACGGCTGCTGGGGCTGAAGATCAGGGAGGAGGCCGGGACAGTCTGGGTGAGACCGGAGGTCGTCTGTGAGGTCTCATTCAATGAGATCCAGCAGAGTCCCCACTACTCATCCGGTTTTGCCCTCCGGTTCGCCCGGATCAAGAGGATCCGGGAGGATAAGTCGGTTGATGAGATCAACACCATCGATGATGTTATTAAACTCTACCAGTCGAGGATCAGGTAAATTTGATCAGGGTGTGGATCTTATAGTCTTTTAATTTCTCTCTTCCCTTCAGGAAGGCAAGCTCAATAACAAATCCGATACCAACCACCCTCCCGCCCAGTTTCTCAACCAGATGGGCGGTGGCCAAGGCGGTGCCACCGGTGGCAAGGAGGTCATCGATGATGAGGATCCCTTCCCCGGCCTTAACCGCATCGGTATGAATCTCCAGACGGTCGGTCCCGTATTCCAGTTCATACTCCTCAGCAATCGTCTGATAGGGGAGCTTGCCCGGTTTGCGGATCGGGATGAAGCCGACCTTGAGATATCGGGCCACCCCGGCGCCAAAGATGAACCCCCGGGCCTCGACCGAAGCAACCTTGTCAATCCGGTCCCAAGCAAAGCCCCGGGCTAAGGCCTCGATCGTCCAGCCGAAGGCATCCGGATCGAGCAGAAGCGGGGTGATATCCTTGAAGATGATCCCGGGCTTGGGAAAGTCCGGGATGTCACGGATGAACTTTTTGATATCCATCAGAACGCCACCGTGAAGTCCTTAAACCCCTCGGTCCGCTCACTCCAGTTGACCTCAACCCCGGAGACATGGGCGCCATAGGGACCGATCCTGAGATCGTTGAGGAAATCCTCTAAGAGACCCTTCTCCCCTTCCGCCACCACCAGGACATTGCCGTTGGGAAGATTCTTGACATATCCGACCAGGCCATATTCCCGTGCCTTCCGGACCGTATAGAAACGATAACCGACCCCCTGAACCACTCCCTTGATTTTTGCCTCCAGTCTCATCATCGGCTCAGCTTAAAGGCGAGCTCAACCGCGCTCTCAGCATCGGCCACCTTCTTGATCGGGGCCCTGATATCCCAGGTATTGATACCGATTACCGGTTTGCGGAAGATGATGGCAAAGGCGATCTCGGAGAGGGTCCCATACTTACCATCGATGGCGATCAGGGCCTGGGCAGTCCGGGTGATGATGACATTGCGGGCCTCACCAAATCCGGTTGCGATCGGGATGTCGACATAGGGGTTGGCACTCTCGATCGAATTTCCGGGCAGGATACCGATGGTGAGGCCACCCGCCTCCCGGGCACCTTTACAGGCCGCCTCCATCACGCCGCCCATCCCACCGCAGATCAGGATGCC
>Ga0180300_10000218_pt1 | contig 23855 bp, 25 predicted proteins | sample GuaBasSediGuay15_FD_121798 | JGI IMG/M metagenome (GOLD analysis project Ga0180300, IMG submission 121798) | Subseafloor sediment microbial communities from Guaymas Basin, Gulf of California, Mexico - Guay15, Core 4569-2, 21-24 cm | ecosystem: Environmental > Aquatic > Marine > Hydrothermal...
GAGGTATGATTTTACAAGCTCTCTTGTCTCCTTATGAAGTAAGAATATAAGGAACATGTAGAGTGCTAGCATATTTATGACGTAAGTTGAGGCACCCCATGTCCATACTATATAACCAAAAGCGATTCCAGCAAGGATGGCCCATATAACGTTTTTGATTCCTTGCTTCTTTATGGATTTAAGGAAAAAATAGAGGCCAAGTACCAGAAGCGGAATGGCTATTGATTCATCATCGTAGAATCCTGCAATAGTTCTTGAGAGAAAAGCATAATTTAATGAGAGAATTGAAGCAGCTATAAGCCCAGAGATTTCCGACTCAAGGATAGAGCCTAGTAGGAATACTAGTACTGTAGTCAATGCCCCCATTACTGCAGGAACTACAGCACAGACTTCCATTAAGTCTACGTCTATACCAAAAGTCTTAAGGGTTAAGTAGGAAAACGCGCCTATGAACGCCACGCCTGGTAACGATGTTTTACTTATATGCCTTCCATAGGGATACCAGAAGCGCTTATCGATACCCCATCTAAACCATTCGATAAAGCCTGTCCATCCGTGACTAGATACCCATCTAGCCATGTAGTACTGGTAATAAGGATCGAATTCAGTTAGATAGTAACCCCACTTAAGGGGCTGTAATCGTACTAGGAGGGCCGCAGAGAATATACATAATAGTATTATAATTAAAAAAATTCGCTCGCCATACCGCATTAAGAAATTACGAAGTTTAGAGAGAATCTGCTTCATTAACTCATCACCTTCTCCTACTTCTTCCTGATGGAGTTATCTTTAGGTTTAATGGCCTTACTTTTAGGGGAGCAGCGCATCTTGGACATTTATAGCCATAACGCTTGGCTATTATTTCAGGGGATATTAAGTCGTCTCCCTCGTAGAACACGAAGCCACAATGAGAGCATACTATTTTCTCAGGCATTCTCTCAGCTCCTTATTATTGATTATTCGTCAAATTCTTAATGTATACTGTACTTAAAAGCATTTAGAAGGGATGCTTATATGTTTACTCATCTCTAATGCCTTCATCGGTTATTGTGAACACTACTTCTCCTTCGGGGAGATAAGGACTATCAACAAGTCTTGCTACACGCTTATTTCCCTTTAGCTTCCTCAGATATACCCTAGACCCGGGAACATGAGCAAGCACGTGACCGCCTACTGCAACTACAGAGTCGCCCCAAAAGACATCGGGCCTTGCCATAACCTGATTCGTTACAACGACTGCAACGTCGTATACATCAGCTATTCGCGCTAAGGTATGTAGGTGTTTATTAAGCTTCTGTTGTCTTTCTGCTAGCGCCTCCCTACCAGGATATTCAGCACGGAAATGACCCATTACTGAATCTACTACCAATAGCCTTATATTCCCTTCCTCTTCTATTATCTCCCTTGCCTTCTCGGCAAGTAGCATCTGGTGATCGCTATTATAGGCTCGTGCATATATTATGTTCTTTAAAGCCTCCCTTGGATTAAGGCCTACGGCTTTAGCCATAGCCATTATGCGCTCTGGACGGAATGTTCCCTCAGTATCTATGTAAATAGCTTTGCCATTCAATCCTCCCTTCTCCTTAGGAAGTTGTACATTAACTGCAAGTTGATGACAGATCTGGGTCTTTCCGGTACCAAATTCTCCATAAAATTCAGTAATGGTCTTCGTCTCAACTCCTCCACCTAATAGCCTATCTAAGTTCTTAGATCCCGTCGTTATCCTCCCTACTCTTAAGCGTTCTTCATATACGATATCCGCTGTCTTAAAGCCTAAATTAAGCGTTTCTCTAGCGGCAACAACTATCTTACGGGCCATAGTCTCAGAAATACCAGTAGCCTCAGCAATCTCATGAGGAGAGGCAACTGCAATTGCCTCTATTGAGGTATATCCAGCTTGTGAAAGCTTTTCAGCAGTAGCTGGACCTACTCCAGGTAAATCAGTTATCTTTCTAGGCCTCTTTATTGCCTTTTTAGTTTTGGCGCTCATATATACCATCTCGTAAGTTTAATTAAGGGATTTTCCTAAACAAATATTTTAAAGGAGAGTAATAAACTATAACACTCAAAGGGGATTACATATGAGCTTTAAGAGACGAGCCTTAAGGAGAATTACAAGGTTTGAGAACTGGATTCTTGAACGAAAGATCTTATTGACGAGCATAATGCTCTTATTCTTCTTGATCTTCTTGTCCAGTGGCGGATTATTCGTACTTACGGAGGAAAGGCGTGTATGGGCAATCCCAGTAACCACAAGAGTTGGTACTGTTTATAGGTTTTATTGGCCAGGTAGTGTGATGCTTCAGACACCTAGCGAGCTCATAGTGGCAGCTATAGCGTACTTTGGAGCACTTATAGGACTTTACATAGTTTATGAGGGGATTAGAAGAACTCAACAAAGCGAGACAGCACATGTAATGGCAATACTAGGTTTACTTCTGATGATTGTCGCCATGATTGTACTATATGTACTACTTTACTCAAAAATAACGGGTTAGAACTACTACCATGGAACTTTCTTCAAGCCTGCCTTGTAGGCAAGATAATTAGTACCTACGTGTAGGAGTGGAGTTATCACAATTAAGGTCAATATGTAGCTCTTAGGAATGGTTATCCCTCCTAGTAAAACAAAAGCTATCGCTCCTAAAAGGAAGTCAAGTTGATCCAATAATGGAGCGGGAGCCCCACGTGCAAGACCTAAACGCCTTTTTATGAACGAGCCGAATAGATCGCCTACCATAGCCCCAAGTGATAGAAGTAAGGCTTGTACTATTATCCCGTAATTATTGATAACTAGGGCTTGAATTATACCAAAAAGAGTACCAACTAGGACACCGCCTATGAAGCCTTCGATAGTCTTACCATCTCCAAGTATCCTTTTTCCATCTATAAAGTTTTTACCACGGTCTATAGGAGTTCCTCCTCCTATTATATGAGATATTACAACAGGCGTTGCGTTTGCTATGTAGGCAGGGAGAATAAACCATAAGCATTTAAGGACTACCTTCAATACGAACACCTCTTAAACCATTTCTTGATATAATACATATTGCTTTCATCCCTTCTAACTCCTTAATGAAGTGCTTCTCTACCATAATAGTACGCCTATTTGGGATCTCTGCCTTCATTATGTGGATTATTATATCGCTCCAGTACTCTATTATCTTTATAGCAACGGGTTCTTCGCCTTCAGGAGTTACCCTAACATCACCTAAAGCTAATAGGGCTACGTTGTAGTAACGTACTATCTTGTATAGCATTGCCATTATTTGGTTTAGCATTTTATTCAACTTGACATTAACAGCCTTTGTTCCAAGTGCAAGCCTATAAGGTCTAGTTAAGACATCAATTACTATAAGGCTCACTCTTGGATTCAAAATATACTCAAGTTCAAGAGAGAGGTTATGTAATTCCTGAAAATTCTTAATAATTATGAAAAGGCCATTAGCTCTTCTCCTCTCATCGAGATATCCCATTATATCTTTAACGCGCCTTGAGGATATCTTTCCTAATGCATCAATGTATATAAATTTCCGATCACTTAACGCCGTTTGACAAGCTATCTGTAGGGCAAGACTGGTCTTTCCAGAACCAACTTCGCCATAGATGAAAGTGAGGAAGCCTAAAGGGATACCTCCACCTAATATTTTGTCTATTACTGGACATCCCGTGGAGATATACATGACTACCGCTAACTTTAATAGTCGATTTAGATATTTCAACTTAATCGTGGGTACATTAGCGGTAACCGATATAAGGGCATACTATAACGTGATACGCATAAGTAGAATGATAAAGGCTCGTGATTACCTTAACCCCTTAATTCAACGCTACTCGCTTCCTAACATAACGATGGCGCCATGTTCAGACTCATTAGTTGTCACAAGTGATGATAGTGATATTCGCACATATTATAAGTTCATCTTAGCGTTAATGGATAAGGTTAAGTTCTCTAAGGTTAAGATAGGGATTGATCCAGGAAAGAAAATAGGAATTGCCGTAATTGGTGATGGGTATTTAATAGACCTTAGATCTTTTCTTAATATCAGTGAAGTATTGAGATTCATAAGCGACATAGTAGACCTTTCCGACAGAATCTTAATTAAGATTGGAAATGGAGCAAATGGAAGGAAGATAGTTAGCAGCCTGCGGAATATCTTCAAGGATAGAGATCATTCAAAAGTAAGGATAGTTACTGTAGATGAATATGATGCTAGTCATATAGTAAGCCTTTATGGAATTAAGTTCAAGAAGAGATATGAGGATATGATATCAGCCCTCCAAATAGTGCTGAAGTACGTTCCGTTAGAGGAAGACTTATAGCTATTTCGAGATAGGTATAGTTATAGGTGTTTTTTGTGAAACAGACATTAACGAAAGGGAAGAGGTATAGGATAGAGGGACCAGCTTACATAATGGTATTAGAGGGCGAATTACTTGCATTGGGTAAGATACTAAGACCACGCGAATCGTTAGTTGTACCCAAAGCTAAGGCGATGACCATAGAAGTACTAGAAGACTCCACGGTAGAGGTAAGGTTAGGGGATGGGGCGAATATCGTAGAGGAAACGGAGGAATTCATACCTCCAGAATGGAAGGAAATAGTTGAGAGGATACTATCTTATGAGAAGCCAATAAAGGCAATAATATTAGGAGGAGTAGATAGCGGTAAGTCGACGTTTACAGTATTCCTCGCTAACTCTGCGGCTTCACGAGGCTTGAGGACATACGTAGTAGATTCAGATATAGGACAATCAGATATCGGAGTGCCAACAACAATAGGATTAGGACGAGTTAGACGACCAGTAACCACGCTATCTCAAGTCAGAATGATCGATGGATATTTCGTAGGTACTGTTAGTCCAGCTCCAGTAATGCATAGAGTACTTGTGGGCACTAGCATCCTTGTTGATAAAGCTGTGGAGAGATACAAGGCAGACGTAGTAATAGTGAATACTAGTGGATGGGTTACTGATGCCAAGGCACGTGAGCTAAAATGGAATATGATACTTCTGATAAAACCTCAGGTCGTAGTAGCTCTTGAGAGATCAAACGAACTTGAACCAGTAATACAGTGTCTAAAGGGATTTAAGTGGCTTGAGATAATTAGAGCACCAGCACTTCCCAGACCTCGTACTCGGTCACGAGAGGAAAGAAGAATGTTAAGAGAGGCTAGCTATAAGCGCTATCTTAGAGAAGCCAAGATAAGAACCTTTAATTTAAATAAGGTAGGACTTATGGGAGCTACATTCAGCAATGGAGTGGTCCTTCCTAGGGAGAGACTAATGGAACTACAAGAGATGTTAGGAATAAACATAATTCATGCAGAGGAGACTCCTGATAGATTACTGATAGTGACAGAGAGACCATTGAAGGGAAGTGTTGCTAAGGCGAAGGAGTTAAGTATGAAGTTTGAAAAGAAGGTCGATATAATATACAAGGGCTTTGAGAAGGGGATAGTAGTAGGTCTCTGGGATAAGAGTGGACGCTTCTTAGGAATAGGAGTAGTGGATGACATAGATTATAAGAATAAGCAGATAAGGGTGTTGACTAGTATCAGGGATGATAGTGAGGTTGGTATGATTCAATTAGGACAAATAAGAATAGATGAGAATGGGCGAGAGATAGAGAAGCTAAGTAGTTATGTCCTATAGTTTCTCTTTAACCAAAAAGACCGTATGTGACGTTCAAGTTCTCCCTCCTTATCGTCTACAATCACTATGTTGCTCCTTATCCACTTAGGCAAGAGGTCTTTACAATTTTTAGATAAAAACCTATAATCCATTAGAACTATAACGCCCTCGTCATCTGGCTTCCTTATAGGTCTTCCTGCTGCTTGACATGCCTTCTTTATCGCTGGAAGTACGTAGCCAAACAGCCTCCCCTTTCCCGGGAACTTCTTATTGAAATATTTTACTTTCTCCATAACAGATGGAGATGGCCTAGCGAAGGGTATTCCAAGTACTACAACTGTTTGCATTTCATTACCAGGAAAGTCCTCACCTTCAGCATTCCTTCCACCCTGTACGCCTAGAAGGACGGCTCCGCCTTTATTAGCATAGGATTTAAAGCCCTTTATGAGAAGATCATTTTCATAGGATTTCATGTTAGGTGACTCTATGAAAACAGGCTTACCTAATTCCCTAACCATATCTAGGAAACCAGCACTAAGTATGCCTTTTATTATATCGTAAGATGCTGCAAAGATGCCCACATTGCCAGGAGTTTCCTGGATCACCTCACGTAATCTATTAACCATCTTAAGATACATGCTCTTCTTACGCTTCCTGTAATCCGTTGTTATGCCTCGAGTTACTAACACTAAGATACGCCATGGCTCAAGTTGAAAGCTTACGTTTATCTTTACATAATCCCTTAGGCCTAATAGTTTAGCGTAGTAATCCATTGGCTCGAGCGTTGCAGACGCCATTATGGTACAGTAAGATTCCTCTATTAGAGGCGCTACTAGAGGAGCGGGATCTAAAGCTATTATTCCAATCTTTGTTCTTTTACTTCCTTCTTCACGATAAAGGAGATATCTCATGTAGTCTTTATCTATTGAGGAAGCCCATCTCTCCAAGAATGAGGCGAGTCTAGCTATGGCGGATCTAGGCAATTTGCCCTCTGCCATTCTTTTCTCCTTTACCATTTCTCCTGCTTCCTTAAGGACTTCTACGAGAAAGTCAAAGTCTAGCTTAAGGGCCTGTTTGGCTATCCTTAACGGCAAATCCTTAGGTATTAACGTTTCATTAAACGTCATAAGGGATTCGAGCTTTGATAGGGATGATAAGAGGAGTTTCAGATAAGTGGTAAGCTCATTAGACATAAGGTACTTCTTGCTCTCCAGTATGGCGTTGTTTATCGTTTCAATGGATATCTCATCGCTTAGGCTTTCCATAGCGATATCTGGAACATTGTGCGCTTCGTCAAGGACTAAGATTAACTCATCTAGTGAGGAACCAAGTTGTTTAAGGAATTTAGGAAATACAGCGCTATTGAAGAGATAGACATAGCTACATGCAACGACCACAGACTTACGGAGTATTAACTTAGCATATTCATAGGGGCATATGTTCTCCTTTCGAGCAAAGGAGATTATATCCTCGGCTTTAAAGGGTGTGGGATTAATTTTTTCAACTAATTCCTCATACTTCTTACGTCTTGAAAGGAAGTTCAGGTAAAACTTACATAATGATTCCTTTCTTAAACTCTCGCATATCTCAAGAGAAGTCTTATAATCGTCCTGTCTTGCAACTTCACTTACAAGGCACATCTCTGATCTGCCTCTAAGAGCTAGGGCCATTACCTTCTTCCCTTTTTGGGATATAGCTCTCAGCTCCTCAATAACACGTTCATGCTCTTTATGAGTCCTTGCTAGGTACACTAAGCGCAAACCTTCGCTTTGGATTAGGGGAAGAAGCGACGTCAGTAAGGATATAGTTTTCCCAAATCCGCTCATTGCTTGGAGGAGCACATTATTTCGCTTCTTTACGTTCTCGTATATGAACTTAATGACCTCATCTTGCTTAGGCCTAAACTTGGTATATGGGAAGTATTCTAGTAGCTCTGGTGGCAACATGAGATCTCATGAAAAACTAAAAAAGCCTGTCTTAAAGCACTATCTTACAGGATATAGCGTATGAGGCTTTCACTTGTCATCGATGAGCTCATGAAGAAAGATCTCGTTAATGTGATAGACGAAGAAGTTAATAGTTTAGAAATCACGACGATAACTAGGTCATATAAAGGAGAGAAGGTATTATTGTTCACTCGAGTTAAAGGCACAGACATGCCCATCGTGACAAACCTAATAGGCTCTAGAAGGGTTCTAAAAGAGTTCTTTAATGCTAAGGACGATCATGAGGTATACATGAAACTCATGAAAGCTTGTGAAATGCCGATAAAGTGTAAGGAGATACCATTTAAGAACTCGAGTTTTACAAGGAGAATAGGAGCTGATTTAGGCAGATTGCCTCAACTTGTATATTATCCAGAGGATCCAGGGCCATACATAACATCAGGCGTCCTCATAGCTAAAGGCGTGAAAAGTGGTATCTGTAATGCCTCAATACATAGGTTATTAATCCTAGGTAAAGAGCGCATGACGATACGCATAGTACCTAGACATCTATGGCAGTTATATAAAGAGGCGGTTAATGAGGGAAGAACATTGCCAGTAGCTATCATCATAGGAACTCATCCCCTAATCTTGATAGCAGCGTCCTCATCCCCTCCTTTTGGAGTATATGAAGTCGAAGTTGCAAACGCACTAATGAATAACAAACTCGAAATAACAAAATCCCCTAACTATAAGATACCAATTCCAGCACATGGCGAAATATTGATAGAGGGCGAGATTACAGCTGAGGAAGAGGATGAAGGACCTTTTGTTGATTTGACCGGAACATACGACATAGTACGTAAACAGCCGGTGATAAGGGTAAGGGATATATGGACTAGCGAGAAGCCTATGTATCACGCGATAGTTCCTGCATCACGAGAACATATGCTACTCATGGGTCTTTATAGAGAAGCGCTAATATGGGATTACGTACGTAAAGTGGTTCCTAAAGTCAAGAAGGTAAGGTTAACAGAAGGAGGTTGTGGATGGCTTCATGCTGCAATATCCATCACTAAGACCACGCAGGGCGATGGAAAGAACGCCATACTAGCAGCCTTCGCTGCTCATCCTTCCCTCAAGTTTGTTGTAGTTGTAGACGATGATATAGACGTAGATGACCCATATCAAATAGAGTGGGCGATAGCGACAAGATTTCAAGCATCAAGGGATTTAGTGATAATAAGAAATGCTAGAGGCTCAAGTCTTGATCCATCATGCGATCAGGAAATGTTGATTACGGATAAGATGGGGATTGATGCAACAATTGATTTAACAAAACCAAGAGATAAGTTCATGAAAGGAAAGCTAATGACAAAAAACAAGGTTAACCAAACCCTCAAGAAGTTAAAGTAGGGTAAGACGATGCATTTAACCAAAGAAGAGGAGAGGATCTTAGATGGAGAGAAGGGAGAGGCATTAAGCGTAGCAATGAAGATCTTAGTGGGATTAGGGGAAATACATGATGCAGAGCGACTCATTCCAATAAGTTCAGCACATGTATCAGGGATCTCATATGGCAATATAGGTGAGGAGGGACTTAATTTCATAAGATTCCTCTGTAACGGGAATCATTTCGTCGTATCTACTACAGTGAATCCAACAGCTATGGATCTCGAATCATGGCAGGAAATGAAGATTCCTAAGGACTATGCAGAGAAGCAGTTAGAGATCGCAGAATGCCTCATTAGAGCAGGAGCTATTGTAAGCTTTACGTGTACGCCTTACTTAGGATATACTTTTCCCCAGTACGGAGACCATGTGGCTTGGGGAGAATCCTCCGCTGTTGCATTTATCAATAGTGTATTGGGAGCTAGGACAAATAAGGAAGGAGGACCTTCTGCCTTAGCTTCAGCACTTTTAGGGAAAACACCACTTTACGGACTTCATATTAAGGATAATAGGAGGCCTACGGTAAGAGTCATAGTTCGATTCAATCTACAGACCATAACAGACTTTTCAATACTCGGGTATGCAATAGGTCATAGGATACGAAGCGGAATACCTCTAATCGAGAACATTAAAGTATACACAAATGACTATGATAAATTAAAGGCATTTTCTGCAGGAATAGCGGCTCCAAGCAACATTGCGATGTACCTTATCAAGGGCATATCACCTGATGCCATATCTATATCTGAACATGATTTAAGAAATCTAGAAAAGGTTGAGATAACAATAGATGATGTCAATGAGGAGCTCTCTAGCCTATCCTCTCCCCTTGAAAGACCCGACTTAGTCTTCTTCGGTTGTCCACATTATTCTCTAAGGGAGCTTGAGAGAGTGATAGGTTATATCAAGGCACATGGGATTGTGAATAGAACTGATGTTCCCATATGGATTGCTGTTTCAAGAGCTACCTATAAGAGGGCGGTGGAATTAGGGTATGTATCATTTTTAAAGAGGAGAGGCATAAAGGTGATAAGAGATACATGTGCCGTAGTCATGCCGTTAAAACTCATGGGAATAAAAAGTGTTGCAACGGATTCAGCTAAGGCAGCACATTACATAAGGTTAAGACATGGAGCTACCGTATACTTAGCTGATGCTTTAAAGATATTGGAGAGCATATTGACCTAATAATGCTTAGACATTAACTTTTATTACAGCCTCTCTCGACCTTACGCTTATCTCTACACGAATGCCATGGTACCTTTCATCTAGAAGAGATTCTGGTACGTCATAGATATACCATATGTTTCCTATTATGCAACCTATTGCCGTTAATGAGTCAGCATGACATGTGAGTATAGCTCTTGGTGCCAATCCCTTTTGAGATAAGGCGTAAATTATATATGGACCTACTGTCGACCCGCTGCTATGCGGAATGAGGAGTATCTTACCAGATAAAGTTTCTCCATAGAGATCATGCCTTGGATTTATTATCACTCCACTACTCACGTCTATATCTCCATAAAAAGAGAGAGGAGTCTTTGAAATTAGTAATCTTCCTGAAAGAGTGCCTTGTAGGAAGCTGAAAGTCTTTGCATGGAATTCCTTCATAGGGACACCGAGAGGAGAGATGATGGTTCTCCTAATACTTCCTTTGCTGCTTTCGATACCTGTGAGCGATATTTCGAGATAGTGTATACACGAAGGACGTCTACGTATCCTCTTAGAACGTTGATTAGGCTTGAGATATCCGTTAGCCTTCTCCGTCTCGGAGTACCATCGTCAGCTATTTCATAAACTGGAATTTCAAATGGCTCCATTTGCCTTGGCGTATATGGTATTGATGGGACTGATGGAATGTCAAGTATTATATAATCCGGCTCCACTCCTGAGCGAGATGCTATTTCCTCTTCTATTTTCGACCTTATGGATCTCTGCATCATGATATTACTCATTATCGGCGCCTGTATGTGTAGTACGGTCTCATATGCGCACTTTAGTAGATCACGTCTCTCCAACATTTTATAGAAATCTATGGCCATTTTAACCTCTCTATCCTTTATATCGCTTCTCATGCTTAATTCCTTAAGCTTTGCCATGACCCAGGAATCAGTCAGCTTTATGTAGTCCTCTGGATCATTTATGGCCAAAAGACCTAGTTCATCACGAGCACCCTCCATAGATTTAAGGATTAGTAGCTCAGAACTACGAACTGTCCTATGGAAGTAAACTGCCTTAAACATCTCGTACCTTGCTATTATAAAGGCTTCCAATGCGTGGAGAGCAGCAGGGACTTTGATTGCGAGTTCGCCATCGACCACGTTTGTGGAGTAGATTAGCCTATAAGTATCGATATACCCATACTCCACACCAGTAAAGTAAGAATCGCGGACAAGGAAATCCATTTTATCTACGTCGAAGGGAGACGATATTACTTGATTGAGAAAAGGTTTATCCGTCTCCTTTAACTTACCAACGGCTAGTTCAGCTACTTTCTTAGGATCATAGCCTGCTTCGCTTAAGATGTCCTTGATTTCGGTATTAAGAATAAGCCATTGCGTCATGTCTTCATGGGTCTTACCAGTATATGTTACTAATAGTTCTTCGTAGACGTGAGAGAAGGGACCATGACCGATATCATGCAGAAGGCCTGCAATTCGCAGTAGCTGAATTTCATCTTGATCTATATAGCCCAAGTTCGCTAAATGCTCGCCCGTGATGCCAGCTAGGTGCATTACTCCTAAAGAATGGCTAAAACGAGAGTGATCAGCACCGGGATAGACATAATGTGCACCAGCAAGTTGTCTTATATAGTGTAATCTCTGAAAGATGATAGTATCCACTATCCTTCGTTCGAGTTCAGTAATCATTATGTAGCCGTGTATAGGATCACGTATTTCAGCCACTGTTTTGAAGCCACCTCTCTGTGGCTTTCCCATTGCTGACACCATTGTTATTTAGCCCTAGTAATTTCGGGACTCTCAACACCTAAGTTCTTTAACGAAACTTTAAGTCTTTCTAATATCATTTCAGTTAGTTCCTGTGGATCAAGTCGTCCTAGTCCGCGTATTAGCTTTATTTTAAATATCATTCGATCCTTCTCTAGTATGATTCTTAGTAGGTATTCGTCTGATCTCACAGCCTGCCACTTAGTTCCATCGAAGTATCGATAGTATATTTTGAAGCCGAAATCTATAAGTGGCTGCCGAAGTATTTTAATGACCTTCACTATTGTCCTCCTTAAGGCGCTATTTGACTTAAAGTATATCACACGTGGGCCATGACCTAAGCCGACTTGTATTCTTAGAATTCCCTTGTACATTTTGTCCTTTCCTGCAACGGATATCAATTTCGATGCAGTATAGCCGTTTATTTGGCACATAGCCTCAGCTAGTGCATCAGCTAACATGTCCCTGGGGATGTTATGCTTGTATGTATCTTCATAGTGTGGGAGAGAGGGGAAGTTAATGTAGATACCGCTCATCATGACACCTCTTTTCGATACACTTAAGCTATTGAATATTTATTCAATATTACCACTCTTAAAATGTTTCGGTATATACGAAACATTTTATATTTTAGATTAGCTACTATAGTCTTCATTGTTGCTTTTTTCATAATTTATCCGTTCTAATAAGGTACTCGTGATGAGAGTTAAAGGTCTGATTTAACTCCATAAGCTTTAAATGTTTACAATTTATAAAGATTAAATCTACTTACTTGTAAGCTTTCGAGCTTTATCGAGGACTTCCAGTAATGATGTAAGGGATTTCGCGTATTCGTTGATCTTGTAGGGATCATTTTCACCTTCAAGCATCTTAGTGAGAAGTTGAATCTTTAACAGTACTGCGTTCTCAAGTTTACTTAATATTACATTACCTGCAACCCTCGTCTCTTCACCTTCTCTAGCGAAGAGAACGCCTCTACCACACGCAGGACATATTATTTCGCCGCTCTTTAGTTTAAATAATGGAACGCCGTGTATTGGACATGTCTCAGCTAACATTTGAGCACCACTTCTAAGCAGTCCCGCCATCTTCTTAATTACCTGCTCATCTTGAGCTTGCTTCATATGCGACACCAAGCATATTTATATTACATTTTAACACTAAGTTAAAGTAGCGCCTCTTTATCTAAATATTTTTGAACATACAATGGGGTGAGAACTTGACAGCAACTTATATGAATCCAGAGGAGCGAACCGTTCAGGCTATAATGATACTACAGAAGATCGTTGAGGATACTGGTGTTCCAAGGAACATAAGAAGGGCTGCTGCGGAGGCTATTAAAATACTACAGCGCAAGGATCTAAGCCCAGCGCTAAGAGCAGCGAATGCTATAAGCATACTTGATGAAGTCGCAACGGATCCAAATATGCCCCTCTTCGCCAGAACCGCAATATGGCAAGCAGTTAGCATCCTTGAGCAAATACGTGATCAGGTATAGGAGGCTCAAGGACTTTGCTCTTCAAGATAAGAGGCATATACGCAACAGCACTTACGGCGGCATTAATGGACGAAGAGCTAAGGCCTACACAGGCATCGGAGATAATACGATTGAGGTTTAATCTGCCTAGTGAATATGCTCCTCATGATGTAATGATAATCGATAATAACGATCAACAAGGTGTGAGAATTCGTGGTAAGAAGGAAGCTGTAGAGAAGGTACTAAGGAAGATTAGAGAGAAGTTCCCATACGCCATTATATGGCGTTGCTTCCCCCTCCTTAACTCAATATACATAGGCGTTGTGAAAGAGATTAGAGGAGATTGCGAATACCTAATAGACCTAGGAGATTGCGAGGGAATACTTAGGACAACAAAACCGCTTAACGAGGGCATGAAAGTCCTAGTTTGTGTAAAGCGTACATACTACGGTAGACCTTGTGAGCTAAGCGAAGAGATAACGTTAGTAGGACGTTATGCCAGGATCTTCCTTAATGGAAGGCATTCGGTAAGCCCTCATATAAAAGATCCAAATCGTCGTGCTGAACTGTTAGCGCTAGCCTATAGCTTACCTACAGGAAAGTGGGGAATAAGGTGGAGAAGTAGTGCTGAGCATGGAGATCTTAACGTAATGGCTGAGGAGGTACAGAAGTTGATAGAGGAGGGAAACAGAATATTAAAGATGAACTTAGACGAGGGACCTAAGCTCCTTAAGGAGGGAGAAGAAATAGCGTATGTCAGATTTACGCTTCCATGTAAGCTAAGAGCGGATGAGATAAGAAATGAAGTAGTGCCAACAGTGATAGGACATCATTATATAAAATCAAATATAGGAAATATGGAGTTAGTCGACTTCTCAGAATTCCTCATAGATAAGGGCTTTGATAGATCACGCATATCGAGAACGTTGCATGAGTATATAAGAGGTCTACATAGACCTCAGATAGGTCAGCAGGTAAGGTTTATACATCATACGCTAAGGAATGAGACAATTCATTTAACTCCTGGCATATTAGTAGAGCATGATAAAGGATTATATGTTGTGAAGAGGGTGTTTAAGACAAGTGGAGTTCATGATGGACTTGGAACGAAAAAGAAGCCGGGGGATTATTCATTAACATATCTCATGGAGGGAGCTTGGTGGCTAGTACATGAATATCATAGAGAGGGAGGAGAATATATTGGGATGTATTGTAACGTTAATACCCCAATTGAGATGTGGGATAATAAGGTTTATTATGTGGACTTAGCGGTAGATGTAGTCAAAGATAGGGAAGGTAATGTGAAGATAATAGATATGAATGAACTAGAGGAAGCGAGAAATGAGGAAGTAATATCAGAGGAACTATACAATAAGGCAGTAGAAATGGCAAACTTCATCTCGGAATCCCTAAAGGAAGTAAATAGCGCTAGAGAGCTAGCGGAAAGGCTTTCAGATAAGTGTGAAGACATAATGTTAACATGCGAAATGTAAGGGAATATGCTAAAGATTTAAATCTCTCGGGAATATCTAAATAGTATTGATCTGCGCGGGGGTGCCCGAGCCAGGTCAAAGGGGCGGGACTGAGAGGGCATATCTAGCCCCAGAAAGCTCCCGTGGCGTAGGCCTGCGTGGGTTCAAATCCCACCCCCCGCACCATGATTCTCGTCATTTTATAATTCATGTACATTAACGGGATTAGTCCATGCGAACATCCCCTTACGATCCATTATTTCAATGCGTATGTAATCGTACTTACTAAAGTCAAATTGAACATCTAATTCCTGTATTCCATCGGGAGTTCGTGCTATCCTAGCCTTAAATCCTCCATGCCTTAGGAACACTCTTGTGATGTTAGCCTCTTGAACTATTTCAAATTCGTCAAAAGTACCTTTTAGCTTACCGCGTCGATAAATATCCACTACTTGATCTAACGTTATCTCATCAATGCACATACCTTTACCGTTAGCTGTGATTATATTTACCCTATGGAAGGGAGACGATCTAACATGGATTTGCCTTCTTGAGATGAAGAGTTCATCTATTTTAGGACCCATAGATGAATAGAAGTGACCATTACGTAACGCATTGAGAATTGACTCGATCGATAGTTCGTTTACGGCGATCCATACCCACCCACCATTAGCATCTCTGGGAGGGAAGAAGTACCTATGAGCATCATCAACAGCATAACCCCACGTTAATCTACCATTAGAGAGGAGGTTATCCCAATGGACTGTTGAAAAGCCTTTAGCTACTTCTAGGTCACAGCCAGTATTGTAAATTTCTATACCTGCATATCTATCGATGTTCATGAGATCTTCATGAACTAAACCTGACCAGTATGGGTGAGCTATGATTGTGATGCCACCTAGAGAATTTACATAATCTATTATTTCTTGCGGATCGCGGATTTTAAGTATATACTCATCATCTATTCCTAATATCACTAAGTGATAAGGAAAGCCTATTTTTCCCTTACCTCTGGAGAGCTCAGCGCCAGGAAGTACAATTACGTCAGAGCATTTCTTAACTATTGTGATCTTTTCGTGATCAGTTATAGCAACAAGACCATAGCCACGGTCTTTATAGTATTTCACTACATCATTAGGCGAGAGAAGGCCGTCGGAATTGCTACTGTGGCAATGAAGGCATCCTTTTATCCATGTTTGAAAGACATCATACCTGAACATAGCCAAGTATATAGTGTGAGCATTAAGTACATTTAAAGACATCTCCTAATTGAATTGTTAAGCGTCAAGTCAGATCTCCATTCCTTATGCATATAATTCCGTATATATACGATAGCCTAATTTTAGAGAGTTCCTTAATAGTCCTTGACGTGAGGGGATAGATAATGGATGATGAAGTACTTGCGTTATTGAGTAATACCATAAAGACGATAAGGAGAGCTAAGGAGAAGCTCGATATGTTATATTCAGATTTCGTAAAGCTCTCAACTAGTGAGGGACGTAAGTTGCTCTTCTTTGAAGTTATAAACGACATTGAGGAAGCATTACATGCTCTTGACGTTATAAGGAGAAAGCTTAACGAAGGTTAGAGCTCTCTTATCTTATCTAATTGTCTTAGTACGTATTCCCTTATCTCATCAACAGATGGTAGTTTCCTTATTATCTTGCCGTTTTCAATGTATTTCACGAGTATGTTCTCCATAGTACTTCCACATCTTGGACATTTAGGAGCTTCGTGACCTCGTGGAGTTACTAGGTACTCTAGGTCATTAGGACATCTCCATACGGATTTCCTACCACTGAATTTACCTCTCTTTGAAATGGGCTTTCCTTCCACTTCCACTATGTCCATTGCAAGGTCTACTACGGGAGCATTTGAGATGAACGTCCCTATTCCAAAGCCATCAGCGCCTGCTTCAGCTAATTCCTTCACATTATGTTCATTTACGCCTCCAGACACTATGATCTTAACGTTCTTATAGCCCCTTATGTCAAGCTCCCAACGTACTTCTCTAATTATATCCGCAAACTTCCCCTTCCTTGAGCTAGGAGTGTCAAGGCGTACGCCATAAATTCTATCACCGAGTGCTTCAGCAGCCATTATGGCTTCTATCTTCTCATCGTAGAATGTATCGACTAACATTATTCTGGGCACTTCAGGAGGCATTACTTCATCAAATGCTTTCCATGCCTTAACTTGATCCCCCATTACTAATACGAGGGCATGAGGCATTGTTCCCATAGGCTTCTTACCTATCGTTTTAGCGCCTATTAGGCTAGAGACGCCATCGAAACCGCCAATATATGCAGCTCTATCGAGCATAGGTGCTATAGCGGGATGCATTCTTCTTATGCCAAAGGCTAGAAGTATTTTGTCCTTACCTACGATCTTCCTTATTCTTGCAGCTCTAGTTGCCACACCACTGGCTTGACATAGGAAGCCTAAGAGTGGCGTCTCATATATGCAGAACTCATAGTAGGGACCCTCAATGATGACTAATGGGATCTTAACGCCGCGATAATCCTTAGCTCTTACTATAGTGCCTTCAGGTACTGCATATACATCTATTGGAAGGCCTTCTAACAATTTTAGGGCTTCGTCAAGACCTACTAGTACTGCCCAAGGCCAGCCTTCTGGAAGAGAGCTTACAGTAACTTCCGCAACTACTTTTACCTTGTCATAACCTTTGGCCTTAAGTATATCTTTAGTTCTTACAAAGTAGACATCGGTTGTCTCGCCCCTTTTAATTTCCTCGTCAGTAGCTATATGGAAGAGCCTCTTCAAAATACCTCACCTGCTGTCACACATGCTTCCTTAAATAGTACGGTGAAATTATATAAAAGGCGAACTACGTAGGCATGTTTTGCCCAGCGAATCGTCAACTAGGTAAATTAGCTAATCCAATCCAGTAGCGTCTTCTTACTGTAATCCTTAAGTTTTGAAATACGTTCCTCGCTTATCGGAACTCCCAATTGCTGTTTTATGCTTATAGCTGTGCTTAATCCTATTGATGGAATTCTAACTAATTCCTCGATACTGGCCTTACGTAGATCATCTAAGGTCTTATATCCAAGTTGATATAATATTCTTGCCTTTACTCGTCCTATTCCCTTAAGCTGTACTAACTCTACTAACTCCCTTCTGACGCCATGCTTAACCCTTATACGGAGTACTCTTAACTCCTTTGCCACTTCATTTAATGAGAGTAATCTCGCTATTTCTTCCGTTGAATAAATAAGCCATTCAGCTGTTTGTGATATCGAGTAAATATCGCCGGGACCGACATCATATTGTCTTGATAAAGTATCCTCATCAACTTCTTCTATCCAGTCATTTAGGAGGAGGGCAGTCTTTACTTCCATCAAGAAGGCTTCATATTCTATGGAGTCCTCCTCAAGAGGAGGAGGTATTAAGAATTCCTCATAGTGAGATTCTACAAATGCTTCAAGCCATTTCAGGTCGCTACGTCTTACGTATAGCTTTGGCATATCTGGAGTATGGCATATCAAGTGTAGATAGCTGAAGGGAGTAGTTCTAGTACTCTTGATGTTCATTAAGCCTTCCTTTATTCTAATCGCGGAAAGTGGATCTATATATAGTTCGCTTATTCGTTTACCAAATGTAGTAGCCTTAAGACTATTGCCTTTACTAGAGATCAACTCATTTTCCATTAGGAATCTTAGAGTGTTCCTTAACTGGTTTAATATCATATGAACCCCGTTCTGTAAAGCGAAGAACGTCTTCTTCATGAAGTCTACTATTTCCTCCTCGACGCTTGCCATATTTGTAGCGATCATGGCTAACACATGGCTTCTCATGGCAGGCTCAGATCCTAGTTTTGACCATATTAGCTCAGGTTCTGCCTTTATGTATCTATTCATTAGATAGTCGATATCATCTTCACTCGTCGCTATGAGAATGGCTTCTCCAATCTTGTCATATTTAGGCCTTCCCGCTCTACCAGCCATCTGCTTATATTCAAGGACAGGTATTTCAACTCTACCGAGACCAGGAACATAACGCGTGTAGTCCCTTATTATGACCCTACGTGCTGGTAGATTGACCCCAGCAGCAAGCGTAGGAGTTGCAACGATCACCTTTATCTTATTATTTCGGAAGTTCTCCTCGATTATCCTTCTTAAGGTATACGAGAGTCCGGCATGATGAAAGGCGACTCCACATGTAACGCATTCAGCTAGGTCCTCGGTAAGCTTTACTCGCTCGCCTTCACGCCTTATGTCTCCAGCTATCTCACGTAAGGCCCTCTTCTCTTCATTACTTAGAAGTTTCATCACGTATGATCTAAGGCGTTTTGCAGTGGATACTGCACTATGCCTAGTACTTACGAAAATTAGTACCTGACCTCCATCATTTAGTACATCAATACAGAGATCAGCTAGAGGATTGCGAGTCCTGCTCTCTATCTCTACGGCATCTCCTTGATTAAAGAATATCATGCCATTATAGTATACGCCTTCCCTTAATGGTACAGGACGCCAATCGCTTTTTACAAGACTTGCATTTAACCATTCTGCAATTTCATCAGAATTCCTTATCGTAGCACTTAAGGCTATTATTTGAGATTCAGGACGTAGTTGCATCATTCTTGATAGAACTACCTCAAGCGTTGGACCCCGTTGAGCATCATTTAATAGGTGTATTTCATCTGCAACTATTACCTCTACATCTTTTAGCCAAGGAGCGCCATGTCTTATTAGGCTATCAACTTTTTCATTTGTAGCAACAATTACATCATACTTAGCTAACCATGGATCAGATGAGTCATAGTCACCAACGGATATAGCAACTTTAAGACCGAGCTCAGAGTAGTACTTGGAGAACTCCTCGTATTTTTCGCTTGCAAGGGCTCTTAGAGGAACCATGTAAAGGGCCTTTCCGCCCTCCTCAAGAAGCTTCTTCATCATGGCTAGTTCGGCTATTAATGTCTTTCCAGCAGCGGTCGGTATAGATGCAACTATATTCCTACCATCTAGAAGGCCTTGCTTAACAGCTTCTTCTTGAGGCGGGTATAAAGTCTCTATACCCCTCTTCTTGAACATCGATATTGCCTTTGAAGGTAATGGAAGTTCATCTATTCTCATGACCTCGTCCTCTTTACGTAGCCAGGTCTCGGTTCATATATTTCGCCTTCCTCCATTAAATACTTAAGGCTCTTATCAACGAATTCCTTAGGTATATCCCTTAGCTCAGCCTCCCTATAAATTTCTTCTATGGATACTGGCTCTCCGCCATATTCTTCCTCAAGCTTCTTTATTATATCCATTATCGTAGCAAGCCTTTCTTGATGACTACGAGGCCTACCTACCATTATTATATCTATGTCTATCTTCCCTGTCTCCTCATCATAACCAACCTTTGAGAGACAAACCTTCATTAGTCTTATAGCAGCTTCAGCATCCTCAGCGGTGGCTATTTCTCTTAATGCCATTCTAGCTCTTGCTTCAGTTAACCTTATTAAACTCTCAAGTTGTCTTGGCGTTATTGGAATAGGCGATAACCCGCCCTTAGCCTTGCTCCTCATCTCTAAGTAAAATTCCTTAATCTTCTCCACAGCCTCTTTAGAAAGCTTTGGATGTACATGTTCCCTAGCATATGCGATATATTTCCTCAATAAGTCGGGCGGTATTATGTCACCTATTTTCTCTACTCTCCCACTATGTAGGCTTAAGACGTGATCTGCGAGAGCACTATCGATCTTTTCATCAGGTATATCCTTTAAAACGAATATTAGATCGAATCTGGAGAGTATGGTAGGAGGTAGTTTCTTTTCGTCTATATTTTCATTAAATGGCCTTTCATTGATGTAGCGGCCAAATCGAGGATTAGCAGCAGCAAGTATAGCACAGCGTGCATTTAATGTAGCGACTATGCCAGCCTTTGCAATGCTTATCGTTTGTTGCTCCATAGCTTCATGCATGCTAACTCTATCCTGAGGATTCATTTTATCAAGCTCGTCTATACAGGCAATTCCCTTATCACTTAGAACTAACGCACCTGCTTCTAAGTAGAATTCACCACTTGTCTTATCCCTAACTACAGCTGCCGTAAGCCCAGCCGCAGTTGAGCCTTTTCCAGATGTATATATTCCCCTTGGAGCAAGTCTTGCTACGTATTTTAATAACTGGCTCTTAGCAGTTCCAGGATCGCCTATCAGTAATATGTGTATATCGCCTCGAACCTTTACTCCATCAGGGTATACTTTAGGTACTCCTCCGAAGAGCTGATAAGCTATAGCTTCCTTTATGTCTTCATTGCCATATATCGAGGGAGCTATACTCCGTATTATCTTCTTATGGATATCAGGATCCTTAGCTAGTTCCAATATCTTCTTTTCGTCTTCAGGAGTTATCTCAACTCCTTCTAGACCGCTTTCAGAAACCTCTATGTTATTCGCCTCAATGTATATAGAGAATGAGGCGGGGGATGATGGTCTCTCCTGATGTACCTTCACGATACCAATTACAGAGACTCTATCACCAGGTCTAGCTTTATCCACTAGATCATCAGTAACTATTACATCAACGCTTCGAGGTAATTGTCCAGGAGGTAGATCTTCCGGTTTCTCCTGTACTGTCAACTTCTGCCAGTCAATGAACTTACATCGATCAAGCAATAATTTTACCTTCTTCTTCGGACCTGGAAGTACCACTTGTTCAAGAGGGCTTTCAATCCTCAGATATCCTTCCTTATCACCTATCTGATAAACCGCCTCAGTCAATAATTGCCTAACAGGACTAGCCCTCGTCAATATGCCCTCAATCATGACTAACTTCCCTATATGCTCAGCCCTCAGTTCTCTAAGTGGTACTGTTTCGGGAAGAGCTCTTAATCTAGCATGAAATGTCACGGAGCTTGCATATTCCATATCATCTAGCTTTACGACTTCAGTTATGGCACGATCTAATGCAGGTATGTACTCACTTGGGGATTCAAGAAGGGATGTGGCTAATGACCTATCATATGCCATTAGATCCGGGAAGTCTATTATTAGACTTCTCTGCCTTAGAAGGATCATGCGCCTAATTCTCTCTCTATATTTGACTCTTCCCGTAGCGTCCTTAAATGATCTTAGGAATTCTATGAACTTAGTAGTTGGTTCCGATGCAAGCGAAACATTTGATACACTTGGCTCCATATCCATCACCGCTGGGAAGCACCTCTTACCAACTTAATCCAATCAAGAAGCATCCTGCTTAACCTCCTGTATAGAATCCTTTCCTCTATGACAAGGCTTTTTATGAAGTCAGTTACATCAACTCCTAACCTCACGGCCTGAAAGACCTTCTGAAGGCGGACGTTTACTAGATCTTCAAAGCACATATCAATAGCATTCAACTCCCTATCTAAAGATGGATCCTTAGGGTTTTCACTTAGATTAGAAAGGGTGAGACGAACTTTCAAGTAGAAGTCCTCAGGCAATTGTAGTGGTGTTGAAGAATGCTGATCCTTCCATAAGGTCTTATTAAGCTCAGTCAACGATAGGAAGTTATCATCCTCTATCCTTACAAATCCCTCCTCATTTAGGGTTTTAGCTAGCCAAAGTGGAAGCCTACACTTATCGCCCTCTCCGTACTGAGATAGATCAATACCACATACTTTAAAGTTCATCTTACGCAATACCCTAACGGTAACCATCTGAGTTTCAAAGAGTATCTCAGCTACTTCATGAGGACAGAACATGAGGCCTCAAGAAAGCTAAGAAGTTGAGGGAATAATAAAAGATACGTTGAAAATAGCTTATCATCTCGTGGTAAGCTTCCTTGCCTCTCTAGCAGTCTCACGAAGTATGAGTATATCACCGATCCTTACTGGGCCTTTAACGTTCCTTGTTATAACTCTGCCTTTCTGTGGACCAGCAAGTAGTCTACAGCGTACTTGAGTTACCTCACCACATGCTCCAGTACGACCTATGATCTGTATTACCTCAGCTGGGACGTTCTCATCTGGAGTTACGAGCCTTGGCGCTCTACGACTCATTGACTACTAACCCCCGCCTTTACCTTTAACTCCTGAACCTTGGAGACTATCTCATCAACTAAGCTCTTCGCCTCACCTGGCTCAATTATACAAGCAGATGCAGCGCTTACTTCAATGCCAGCAGCCTCACCAAGCCTCTTCTTTGATGGAACATAGACATAAGGTATTTTCTTCTCCTCACATAGTAGAGGTAGGTGCGCTACTATCTCAGGTGGATCGACATCTTCAGCAATTAGCACTAGCTTTGCCAAACCTCTCTCAACAGCCTTTGTCGTCTCATTGGTTCCCTTCTTTATCTTACCAGTCTCCCTAGCTATTCTTAAGGCCTCATATGCCTTCTCGGCCAATTCCTTAGGAACCTCAAACCTAACATAGAACGGCTTACTGCTTGACATATCCATTCACCACGCATCAAATAATTGTTAATAATCAACTAATTAAACTTACCCACATCGCAGGATAATATTAAAATATTTGCAACTGTAAAAAGAGGTGGGGATTCACATGCCCAGAATATATACATGTTCGTTCTGCGGTAGGCCAATTCAACCAGGGAGGATGAGAATGTACATAAAAACGGATGGAACCATCTATAGGTTCTGTTCATCCAAGTGCTTTAAGAGCATGATAAAATTAAGAAGAGATCCTAGGAAACTAAAATGGACAGCGAAGTATGGACAAGCAGTAAGGTAATCTAATTTTAAAGAGCACATGATTTATGATAAGCAGATATATAATTCTGGCTAGTAAAAGGAGGTAAAGATTTTATAGCCTAATGACGAAGTTTGTAAGGAAATCATGAAAGGAATAAAACTGATACTAGCATGTCTGCTATTTACCACGTTCACGATAACACGATGCACCACATGGCAGTACTTAGTGAAGTATGAAGATGACCTCTGGATTCTATACGAGGAGATATCAAACAATACGATAAGGACTACGGTTTA
>Ga0180300_10000219_pt1 | contig 23824 bp, 28 predicted proteins | sample GuaBasSediGuay15_FD_121798 | JGI IMG/M metagenome (GOLD analysis project Ga0180300, IMG submission 121798) | Subseafloor sediment microbial communities from Guaymas Basin, Gulf of California, Mexico - Guay15, Core 4569-2, 21-24 cm | ecosystem: Environmental > Aquatic > Marine > Hydrothermal...
ATACAAGAAGCAATAAACCAATCACAACCAGGAGATACTATATACATACACAACGGAACCTACCATGAACATATCATAGTAAATAAATCATTAAAAATCATAGGAGAGAACAAGTATACAACAATAATCGATGGTGATAATGAATGGGATGCCATAATACTCATATCAAACTCAAATGTATATCTAAGTAATATTACGGTTACAAATCAAAGTAAAGACAGCTGGACAGGTGGAATAGACATCAGCGAAGGATTCTGGACATCTGGAAAAAGAAAAGAAATATACAATATCACAATATACAACTGTATAGTAGAAAACTGTGGGTGTGGAATATACCCCACAAACACAACCAATATCAAAATAACAAATTGTATGATATACAATAATACTGGAACAGGTCTATACATAGTCGACTCCACCAACATAATAATCGATAACTGCACAATATACAAAAATGGTCAAGGAGATCGAGGAGGGGGGTAGAGATATGGAAGTCACCAGATGGAATAAAAACCAGAGGATCAGTAATAATCAAAAATTGTAGAATATTTGAAAACCTATGGAATGGTATAGCTATAAGTAAATCTGGTGGCAATAAAGGAGAACTAACCAACATCACCATATACAACAACATCATAGACAACAACAGAATAAATGAACCCTATGATAAACATGGTACAGGAATAGATATAAGAAGAACCACAAACATTATAATAAAAAATAATATAATAACAAACCATCCTATCTCACAAAATATAGGAGGAGGAATATACCTCTCAGACTGCAAAAAAACAACCATAGAAAAAAATAATATAACAAAAAATGGACTAGGAATAAAAATATGGTCCAACTATAAAGATATAATACCAAACTACACAATAAAAAACAACAACTTCATAAAAAACAAGATACAAGCAGAATTCTACTACCGATTCCCACAAGGACTACTAGAAAAAACCACCTGGAACCAAAACTACTGGGACAACCACCATAACAAACAAAAAATCAAAACCATACTAGGCTACCTAGCAATCCTAAACAAAAAATACACTATACTAGCTATAATACCCTACCTAGATTTCGATAAACAACCAGCAGAAAAACCATACAACATCAAAATATAAAAACATAAGGTAAACTTGGACACCAAAATCAAATATACCAGAATTTTATTTGCTAGGTTTATATGCCTGTTGTAACCTTTGACTATCATGAATTCTTAGATCTATTAGGATATGATATATCGAAAGAAGAGCTATTAGATAGATTACCTATGATTGGAGGAGATCTTGATAGAGTAGAGGGAGATGAAATTAGTATAGAGTTTTTCCCTAATAGACCAGATTTATCATCTGTAGAAGGTATAGCTAGGGCATCACGGGCTTTCTTTGGATTTAAACCAGGTTTAACTATGTATCCTGTTGAAGAAACTGATATTGTTATGAACGTTGAACCCTCTGTTAAACAAGTTAGACCCTATGTTGCATGTGCGTTGATCACCAATGTAGCTATGAGTGATGAACTTATATCTTCTCTCATGGGTTTACAAGAGCGGTTACATCTAGGAATAGGTAGAAACCGTAGGAGAGTAGCTATTGGAGTACATAACTATGATGCAGTGCAACCTCCATTTACCTATAAAGCTGTTGATCCAGATGCTGTACAGTTTATACCTCTAGCTAAAGATGAACCTATGACATTGAGAGAGATATTATATAAACATGAGAAAGGTATAGCCTATGCTCATATCCTTAGAGATGTAGATAGATATCCACTTATAGTAGATAGAAACAACAATGTGTTATCCTTCCCTCCTATAATCAATGGTATACTTACAGAGGTTACACCTTATACGAGAAATATATTTCTAGATGTAACAGGTACAAATCTCCAGGCGGTTAAATGTACACTTAATATAGTAGCTACAGCTTTAGCAGAGAGAGGAGGAAAAATACATGGTGTTAATATAAAATATAGTGATCACTCTGAGGTAACACCAGATTTAAATCCTAATAGAAGAAAACTATCGATTTCATATGTCAATAGTATACTAGGTTTATCATTAGATAGGAAACAGATAATGGATTCTTTAATGAGAATGGAATATAATGTTAAGGATATTGATGATGATACTGTTGAAATAGAGATACCAAGTTGGCGTGCAGATATACTACATGATATAGATTTAGTAGAAGATGTAGCAGTTGGTTATGGTTATGAGAAATTTGAGGGTAAACTACCTGAGAAACTAACCTTTGGTAAACCTATAGAATCCCATGAGGAGATAAATAGTTTAAGAACTATTATGATAGGATTAGGATTCCAAGAAGTTACTACCTTTACTATATCAAATGAAGATGATGAATTTAGAAAACTTTCTCTACCCGTAGGTAAAAAAGTTGAAATACTTAATCCAATTGGAGAAGAATACTCCTGTTTAAGAGTAAGTCTATTACCATCTCTATTAAAATTATTAGCGGAGAATAAACATCATTCTCTACCTCAAAGGATCTTTGAAATCGGTGTAATAGTCGATGAAAGTTTTAGGAATAAAACTCATCTAGCCGCTGTCGAAATAAGCGCTAAAGCAAGTTTCACAAATTGTAAATCAATTATAGAAGCAATTATGAGAAACATCGGTAAAGAATATGTATTAGAGGAGAAAAATCATCCTGCTTTTATATATGGTAGATGTGCATCTGTTATGTATAATGATGAAGAAATTGGTTTCCTTGGAGAACTTCATCCTAAAACTATTATAAGTTACGAGTTGGAGCATCCTATTATAGCATTTGAATTTCAATTGAATAAAATCTTAGAGAGTTAGTTTAAAACTCCAACTTCTTTTTCAACTTCTCTTAGTATCTCTCCTGATCTAACAAGTTCTTTCATCTTATCATGGTCAATATATAATGGTCTATCTTCTTCTAAATGCGCAACGTATCTTCGTATAACCTCTCTTGCCTTTGCTACGCCTTTACCGAGCTTATATTTTCTAAAATCAAGAGCTTGTGCTGCTGCCATAAACTCTATACCTAGTATACCATAGGCATTATCTAGAATTTGAAGGTTTTTAATAGCTGTATTCATACCCATTGAAACAAAATCTTCTTGATCAGCAGCAGCTGGTATAGATTGCATAGAAGCAGGTGTAGATAATATACGTTGTTCAACAATAAGCATATCTGCAGTGTATTGACTTAGCATTAAACCAGAAAACATACCGGCTCCCTTTGTTAGAAATGGCGGTAGCCCTTCACTTAAAGCAGGGTTATTAAGTCTATTGAGACGGCGTTCTGACATTACACATACCATTGTTATTGCTGCACCGACCATATCCATAGGTAGGGAAACTGGTGTACCTTGAAAGTTTGCACCAGAAAGTTGTAGATCTTCATCTGGGAAGAAAACAGGGTTATCTCCTACACCATTAAGCTCTATCTCTACTTGTGACCAAGCATATTCTAAGGCGTCACGAGCAGCACCTATAACTTGTGGAGTGGATCTAAGAGAATAAGCATCTTGTACCCTTGTTTTTATTTTACCTGCTTTTAAATCTCCACCTTCAATGAGTTTATTTATATTCTCAGCTGATTTAATCGCTCCTTTGAAGCCTCTTGCCTCATGAAGTTTTACTGTATATGGTTTCATATTAGCTTTTAATGCTTCTAAGCTCATTGCTGCTGCTATTTCAGCTTGTTTCAACCAGTTTCTAGCATCATATAGAAATATAGCGCTCATAGCTGTTAGAAGATTAGATCCATTTATAACCGCAAGTCCATCTCTTGCATGTAAACCTGGTATAGGGATACCTGCTTTTTCCATTGCTTCTCTACCATCAAGTAGTTTACCTTTATAGTATGCCTTTCCTTCTCCTAGTAATACTAATGCTATTTGAGCCATAGGAGCTAGGTCACCACAGGCTCCTACAGAACCTTTTTGACATACATAGGGTGTAACTCCTTTGTTTAACATCTCAACAAGTGTAAGGGTGATCTCTGGGCGACAAGCGGATTGACCATGTGCATGTACATTTATCCTAGCAGCCATTGCTCCTCTCACATATTCTATAGGAGCTGGTTCTCCTATACCAGCAGAGTGATTATATATCAAATATTTTTGAAATTCCTTGATTTGTTCATCTGATAGTATAACCTCTGAAAACTCTCCTATTCCTGTGTTTACACCATACATGATCTCTTTTGCCTTAATCTTCTTCTCTAAAACATTCCTACATTTCTTTATCCTTTTCAATGCATCTGGATGTAACTCTACTTTCTCATTGTATCTAGCGATTCTAACTAGATTCTCTATGGTTAGATTTGATCCATCTAATACAATCATGGTATCCCCTTCATATTTTCCTTTTTATTATATGAAATGGAGAAATGGTATCATCTTCTCCTTAAACTATTTTATGGAGGAATACATTGGGAGATAGAGATGAGTATAAATTGTAGTAAGTGCAGGAAACCAGCTATCACCTATATAAGATATAATGGTATGCATCTATGTAGAGAACATTTCATTGAATATGTTAAAAGAAGGGTTAAAAAAGATGTTAAGAAACAAATTGAGATTCCAAATGATGCCACTATTGGAGTAGCTGTATCAGGTGGGAAAGATAGTCTGATAGCTCTATACCTAGTTCATGAAATATTTTCTATTAGAGGTAATAGGATTATTGCGTTCACTGTCGATGAAGGGATTAAAGGTTATAGAGACGAAAGCATTGAATTTGCTAGGAGAAACTGTGAAAAACTTGGAGTAGAACATCATATGGTATCTTTCAAAGAAATGATAGGTTTTACCTTAGATGAAATAGTTTCTAGGAAAAAAGATGGAAAAGGCCCTTGTAGTTACTGTGGGGTATTTAGAAGATTTTGTTTAAATAAAAAAGCTAAGGAACTAGGAGTAAAGGTGTTAGCTACTGGCCATAATTTAGATGATATGGCGCAATCTGCATTGATGAATTTTGTAAAAGGGGATATAGAGAAGATAGCGCGTATGGGGCCTCATACTAGGATTCAACCTGGGTTAATACCAAGGTTTCTCCCTTTAAGGCTTATACCGGAGAAGGAAACTACATTATTCGCATTAATTAATGGAGTTGAATATCATGATAGAGTATGTCCTTATTCAATAGAAGCCTTTAGAGGGGTTTTTAGAGATATAGTAGAAGGATTAGAGAATGATCATCCTGGTACACGGCATGCTATATTTAAAAGCTATGAAACTATAAGGAAGATTCTCCTTGAGATACGTCCTTTTCAACCGGTTCATCCTTGTGAAATATGTGGTGAACCTACATCTCAGAGGATATGTAAAGCATGCATGCTTTTAGAGAATTTAAAGAAAAAATAGTATTGTAATGGAGAAACCACTGAGATTTTTTCAAAAAAACAGTTTAATGAAAATATTTATATATTTAAATTATAATTTTGATTTGGAGAATGAGGGGGAAGAATAATTCTTCGAACCTCTCTCCTCAATCTTTTTATCACTCCTCATTCTCCACTTAAAATTAAATCTATTTGTATAATGACTTGCATGATGAAAATTATTTAAAAGATAAAAGAGGTTTTATACAAACTCTCTTAATTTATCTATTTCAGGGTTTTGGATACCGCTGCGTTTAACAGGAAATATGTTTTCAAGTAGATTGGTTTCTTGAATATAGGTTCTATAGGTTTTAACTAGTTCGCTCTCAAATTTTTTAGCGTGTTTAAGATCCTTTGCGACAAAACAGATAAGCCAATCATATGTACCATGTAGATAGTAGCTTGATTCTATAATAACACCTATATCTTCAGCTTGTTTCTCCATTTCTCTAGATATAATTTTATCAACGATTTCTTCAGCAGGTTTATTAGCCTTCCTTATAAGTAGAATATACTCCTTTAAATCATATTTCTCATAATCTGTCACAGCATGGTAACCCCATATAGTTTTGCTTTCCTCCAATGTCTTTATTATACGTCTAACCTTTGGTACAGAGAAACCACATTTTTTTGCAATTGTTTCTAAACTATCTTTAGCGTGTGACTGAAGAAGAAAGAGTATCTTCTCCTCGTCTTTTCTAACTTCGGCTCTACTTCTCTTCGCCATTTTTTCCACATCCGGCAGATTAGGGTAATATATAATTCAGTTAAAAACTTACCTGTCCTACATAAAAAGAGTTAAATATAAACTTTTGGTGGAAGCATAGTATATTAAAAACTTTTTTATGTATAAATCTCCTCTCTCATATAACAATGAGGAAGTTGAAGTTAAACTGTAACGCCCTTGATTCTCTCCTTGGAGGAGGAATAGAAAGCGGTTCTATAACAGAGATATATGGTGAAGCAGGAGCTGGGAAAACAAATTTCTGTCTACAAGCTGCGAGAGAATGTGCATTAACTGGTAGAAAAGTTGCTTATATAGATAGTGAAGGTGTTTCTCTTGAGAGGTTAAATCAGATATGTAATGGATATGATGTAGAAGATATTCTAGATAGGATACTCTTCTTTTCTCCTATGTCTCAGAAGGAACAGGAGAAGATGGTTTCTAATGCTATTAAAATTAAGAATATACAATTAATTATAGTAGATACTTTAAATCTATTTTATCGTTTGTTTGTAGAAGAAGAGAAGGATGAAACTACTCATTCTTTTACTAAACAAGTAGCATCTCTACAGAGGGCAGCTAGAGAAAAAGATCTATATGTAATTGTAGCGCAGCAGGTATACACTGATAAAAACGGCGAAATAAAACCTTTTACAAGTAGAGATATAGAACATCTAGTTAAAACTGTTTTAAAACTAGAGAAGATAGATATAGGTGTAAGAGAGGCTACTATTATGAAACATCGTTCTCAACCTGAAGGTAAAAAAGCTAGATTCACTATTACACAACAGGGTTTAGAATGAAAGATATTATAGAATGGCTAAATGATAGTAGTTATATACCTCCTCTACCTCCAGCTTGCGAGATGTGCGCAAGGGGGTCAAAACTTGTGGTATTAATAACAGGGTTATGTCCAGCAAATTGTTTCTATTGTCCACTAAGTTTCAAGAAAGGAGGAAAGGATGTTATATATGCTGATGAATGGAAACTTGATGATGAAAATGATACAGCTAAACTTATACAGGAAGCAGAGTATATTGAAGCAGAAGGAGCAGGTATAACTGGAGGAGACCCTCTAATAGTATGGCGGAGAGTAAAGAGATATATTCATGTTTTGAAGGATGAATATGGATCTAGTTTTCATATACATCTATATACCTCTGCATTGAAAAACTGGGAGTATATCCCAGAGATAGTATCAGCTGGATTAGATGAGATAAGGTTTCACCCAGAGCCAATTTATTGGAAGAATATGGATGAAAGCCCTATTAGAAAAGCTATTGAGTTAGCCCTTGAAAATCCTGTAGATGCAGCTATTGAAATACCAGTTATACCAGGTGTGAGAGAGGATATCATCTCTATAATAGAATGGGCTGATAGAATAGGTATAAAATGGGTTAATTTAAATGAGTTGGAATTCTCTGAGAGAAACGCTGATAACTTTATTAGAAGAGGTTTTGATGTTAAAGATGATACCTCAGCAGCTGTAAAGGGAAGTGAGGAAACAGCTAAAGAGATATTGAAGGGTATAGAGGAGAAGCAGCTTGATATAGGTGTACATTATTGTTCATCTTCCTTCAAGGATGGCATACAGCTTAGAAATAGAATTATGAGAAGAGCTAAAAATATAGTTAAACCCCATGAGGTTATAACAGAGGATGGAACACTGCTGTTTGGAATAATTCAACCATCAAATGAGATGAATCTAGAGAATTTAGAATCATTATTGAAAAATAAATATGGAATCAATGAGTTTCATATCAATAGTATGAAGAACAGGGTTGAAACTAGTATACCTATTATTAGAAAACTTGCATGTAGAGTTAGAGGAGAAGATATAAAATGTTTTATCATAGAAGAGTATCCAACAGCTGATAGATTAGAAGTTGAAAGAATACCGCTACCATAAGTTTTTATCTCTGAAAAGGTTTTTATACGTCTCCTGTATTCCCAACTAACTATAACCTATCTATGAGAGCTAAAAGGAGGCTGCATTAAATATGCCTATCTATGTAAAATTTCAAACACCAAAGGAAATCCAAGATCTAGCCTATGATATTGTAGAAAAGGCTCGAGATACGGGTAAGATAAGTAAAGGAGCTAATGAGGTTACGAAACAAGTGGAACGTGGACAAGCAAAACTAGTTGTAATGGCAGAAGATGTTACACCAGAAGAGATACTAGCACATATGCCTATACTATGCGAGGAGAAGAAAATCCCCTATGCCTATGTTCCAAGTAAAGATGAACTCGGTAGAACCGCTGGGTTAAAAGTGAGTTGTTCAACCGTTGCCATTATAAACCCTGGTAAAAGTAAGGAAGATATAGAAAATATTGCTAAAAAAGTGGCGGAATTAAAACAAGAGGGATAAAAACATGGTTGAAGGAACACCATGCGAGGTTGTAGAAATCATAGGTAGAACAGGAATGGCCGGAGAGGCGCAACAAGTAAAAGTAAGGGTATTAGATGGTGTAGATAAAGGAAAGATTATCACAAGAAACGTTATGGGTCCAGTACAGCTTGGAGATATACTAATGCTCAGTGAAACCCAGAGAGAAGCAAAAAGATTAGGTGGTCCACTCTAGTGGAAGAGGGGATATAGAAATGGTTGAGAGAAGGATATGCTCATTCTGTGGAAATGAGATAGAACCAGGTACAGGTAAAATCTATGTTAAAAAAGATGGAACAGTATTATATTTCTGTAGAAATAAATGTCAGAAGAATATGTTGAAACTTAAACGTATACCTAGAAAAGTGAGATGGACTAAATTTTATACAAAGAAATAGAAGAATAATACTAGCTTTAGAAAAACTTTTTCTCCTAATTAGGCATTATAGTTAGATGAGGGATTGAAATGGAGTTGAAGATAGTTGATATAGAGAAACCAGAGGATATGAATTTTATCTTGGGTCAAACTCATTTTATTAAATCAGTTGAAGATCTATATGAAGCAATTGTTAATACTGTACCGCAAGCAAAATTTGGAATAGCTTTCTGCGAAGCAAGTGGAGCTCTTAAAGTTAGAAGCATAGGTAATGACGATGAACTTAAGAAATTAGCTGAGAAAAACATGCTATCTATTGGGGCAGGGCATTCTTTTATAATATTTATGAAAGATTGTTATCCATTGAATATACTAAATAGAATTAAAAACGTTCCAGAGGTTTGCAATATATATTGTGCTACAGCTAATCCTACAAAGGTTATAATAGCTGAGGATTCCTTTGGATCAGAAAAAGGGAGAGGGATACTAGGAGTAATAGATGGTTTTATTCCTAAAGGTGTTGAAACAGAAGATGATATCAAATGGAGGAAGAAGTTTCTACGTGACATTGGATATAAACTATAGAATTAGTAGCCATGTTTACCTATCATAGGTACAAAAGCGCAACCACCTAGATTCTTCTTATATATCTTATTTTTTTTCTTCTCTACTAGATATAGATCAGAGTATATTCTACCAACTGGTATCAATAATTTACCTGGATCCTTAAGTTGTTCAATAAGAGGTATAGGGATATCTGGAGCAGCACATGTAACATAGATTCTATCATATGGAGCATACTTCTCTAAACCTTGAGATCCATCGCCTGTTTCTACTGTAACATTATCTATACCTGCTTTCTCTAGATTCCTTTTAGCAAATTCAGCTAATTCAGATAGCCTCTCCACTGAAAAAACATGTCCATTTGGAGCAACAAGATATGCAACAATAGCAGCATGATAACCTGAACCTGAACCTATTTCTAAAACACGTTGACCTGGTTTAAGATCTAATGCTTCTACCATGATTGCTACCATATGAGGAGCAGAGATAGTTTGACCGTAACCTATACTCAGAGGAGTATCTATATAGGCTTCTGTTTTAAGTTCCTCTGGTATAAAGTATTCCCTTGGAATGTTGAGGAAAGCTCCTTCAACTTTTTTTGAATAGATTCTACCCTCTCTTTTTAGATATTCAACCATCTGTTTCCTTTGTTGATGGAAATCCATTGTATAAATAAAATATCTTTCCTATTTTTCATAGTTATGTTTTTTAGTGGTAAAGATATTCCATTCGACTTGTCATGAAAACAACAGTTATTGCATTAGGTGGTAACGCTCTTATTAAACCTGGGCAGAAGGGAACTATATATGAACAGTTTGCAAACACTAGAGAGGTAGTGAAATCAATAGCTAGAATAATCAGAGAAGAGATAAAAGTGGTTTTAACTCATGGTAATGGACCACAAGTTGGAGCTATACTACTCCAGAATAATCTAGCTAGAAAGCTAATACCTCCTATGCCTCTTGGTATATGCGTTGCAGAAAGTGAAGGTTTCATTGGTTATATGATACAGCAATGTCTATCTAATGCTTTAAATTCTATTGGAATTAGGAAACAGGTAGCTACTATAGTTACACAAGTATTAGTTGATAAAAACGATTCTGCTTTTAATAATCCAACTAAACCTATTGGACCATATTATACACAAAGAGAAGCAAAGGTTTTAATGAAAGACGGCTATAGTATGAGAGAATTCCCTAGAGGATGGCGTATTGTTGTTCCATCTCCAGATCCAAAATCTATAGTTGAAGGCGAGGTTATTAGAAAAATGATTGAAAATGATATCATAGTTATAGCAGCTGGAGGTGGAGGGTTACCAGTAGTTGAAAAAGAAAACTGGGGTTTAGATGGAGTTGAAGCAGTTGTTGATAAAGATCTTGCATCTGAGAGACTTGCAGAGGCTATAAAAGCTGATACTATGATTATTCTAACTAATGTTGAAAATGTATATTTAAACTATAATAAACCTAATCAGAAAGCATTGAGAGAGGTTTCTCTAGATGAGATTAAAAATTTTTATGAGAAAGGATATTTCCCAGCTGGCAGTATGGGTCCAAAGATTCTAGCTAGTATAAGATTCCTTGAGAATGGTGGTAAAAAAGTTGTTATATCCCATGTAAACTATGCATGGGAGGCATTTAAAGAAGAGAAAGGTACAATAATTGAGAGATGAATAGATTTTTAGAGTTATGGATACAGCATCTATTGAAGAAGAGATCAAAAAGATAGAGGAGGAAATCCTCTCCACTCAGAAGAATAAAGCTACAGAGCATCATATAGGAAAGTTAAAAGCTAAGATAGCTAGACTTAGAGCAGAGTTAGAGAAACAGAGAAGTGCTGGTGGAAAAGGAAAAGGATTCTCTATAAAGAAATCCGGTGATGCAACAGTTGCTCTTGTAGGTTTCCCTAGTGTTGGGAAGAGCACTCTTCTAAATCAACTAACTGATGCCTATAGCGAGGTTGGACACTATGAGTTTACCACTATAGAGGTTATACCTGGAATGATGAACTATAAAGGAGCAAAGATACAATTATTGGATCTCCCAGGTTTAATATCAGGTGCATCAATGGGTAAAGGTAGAGGAAGAGAGATACTCTCTGCTCTACGTAACGCTGATCTACTATTATTGATAGTAGAAGCTGCTAGAATAAAAGATTTCGACATCATGATTAAAGAATTATACGATGCGGGTATTAGACTTAATACACATAAACCTGATGTTATAATAAGGAAAACAGGTCAAGGGGGTTTGATTATAAATGCTCCATCTACTCTCAATTTAGATATTAAAACTATTAAATCTATAGCATCAGAGTATGTAACTAATGCTGAGATAACAATAAGAGAGGATATAACAGAGGATCAACTAATAGATGTTTTCATGGATAACCGTAAATATATATCTGCATTGGTAGTAGTAAATAAAATAGATCAATATTCTAAAGCTGAGATAGATGAAGCTGTTAGTAAAATTAGAAACTGGAAGATTATACCTGTTTCTGCTAAAACAGGTATAGGTTTAGATGAATTAAAAGAAGAAATATTTGATACCTTAGGCCTTATTAGAATATATATGAAACCTCAAGGTAAGAAACCTGATTTCAACGAACCTCTTATTCTTAGAAGGGGAGGAACAGTTGAAGATGTATGCAGTAGATTGCATAGAGATTTCAAAGAACGTTTTAGATACGCCCAAGTATGGGGTAGATCTGTTAAATATCAAGGGCAGAAGGTAGGTTTAGAGCATGAACTGGAAGATGAAGATATTCTAACTATAATACTCCATCACTAATTTTTTAAAAGTTTTTTAACTTGTCTAACAACATGTTTAGCGGTTAAACCATATTTTTCTAGCAAATCCTTTGGATCTCCGCTTTCGCAGAATTTATCTTCTATACCCATTCTTTTAAATCTAATAGATGCTGAGTTTTCAGCTAAAACCTCTGCTACTGCTGCTCCAAGTCCACCTATTATTGAATGTTCCTCTATAGTAACAATAGCATTTGTTTTTCTACTGGATCTAAGTATAAGCTTCTCATCTAATGGTTTAATGGTATGCATATCGATAACCCTAGTAGATATCCCCTCTTTAAGTAAGATTTTATGTGCATCTAATGCTGCATCAACCATTGTACCGCAAGCTATAATAGTTGCATCATCTCCATCTTCTACAATCATTCCTCTACCAATTTCAAGGGTTTCAACATAGCTTCTATCATATATAACTGGTACATCAGCTCTACCAACTCTAGCATACATTGGACCTTTATGTTCAGCCATTAGTTCAACTATCTTCTCTGTTTGAGTAGCGTCACTTGGAGCAAGAACAGTCATATTTGGTAGTACACGCATTAAAGCTAAATCCTCTATCATCTGATGACTAGCCCCATCTTTACCAACACTTATACCTCCATGGGTTGCAAAGATTTTAACATTAACTTGAGAATAAGCTAGATCCATACGTATCTGATCATAAGCTCTACCCGTTGCAAATACTGCAAAGGTACTAACAAAAGCTATTTTGCCGCATGATGCAAGACCTGCAGCAGTAGACATCATATTTGCCTCTGCAACCCCCATTTCAAAGAAACGATTAGGATATTTTTTTGCAAACAAAATAGTTTTTGTTGATTTAGATAAATCTGCATCCAACACAACTAGATTAGGATATCTTGCTCCTAGTTCAACTAGTTTCTCTCCATAAGCATTTCTAGGATTCCCCATTAATTTCTCTGTCACATTGAAGCCTCCAATTTCTTCTGAAGCATATCTAGTTCCTCTAAAGCAAGGTTTCGTTCCATCTCATTTGGTGGTACACCATGGAAGTCAACGTTATTCTCCATAAAGGATACTCCTTTTCCTTTAACAGTATTTAGAATGATAATTGAAGGCATGTTCTCTTTATGATCTGCTTCATCTAAAGCTTTTAGAATCTCAGCTATATCATGACCATCTACTTCTATAACATACCATCCAAAAGCTTGCCATTTCTCCCTTAATGATTCTAAACGCATTACCTCCTCAGTGTTACCATCTATTTGGAGATAATTTCTATCAACCATAGCGGTCATATTATCTAGTCTATAGTGAGCTGCAGCAGCTGCAGCCTCCCAAACTTGGCCTTCATCTAACTCTCCATCACCAAGCATAACATATACATGATATGATTTACCATCTAGTTTACCTGCTAAGGCTACGCCATTGCCAAAGGATAAACCATGACCAAGTGAACCAGTAGATGCTTCAACACCAGGTGTATACAAACTAACAGGATGACCTTGAAGCATATGATTAATCTCTCTTAGATGATATAATTCTTCTATTGGAAAATAACCTAATTCCGCTAGTACAGCATATAATGCAGGAGCAGCATGACCTTTACTTAGAATAAATCTATCTCTATCAGGATCATCAGGATTCTTTGGATTATGTCGCATATGAGCAAAATATAATGCGACGATTGCATCTACGGCAGATAGAGAGCCACCTGGATGTCCTGATGCTGCACGATACAGCATCTCAATTATATATTTCCTGATTTTAACCGCTAGGAGTTCCAGCTCCTTAATCTGTTTCTCAGTATAATATGCCATTGGATCCCTCATCCAAAATTGGATCCCCAATTCCCCTGAATCCATATTCTATTCTAAAAACTTTCTGAAAAATCTGCTATGATAATAAAAAATTAGGTTCACTTTCTATTTTATTTTAACCTCATAGATATATATTTCTTCTTCACCTATAGATTGCCTCATTATTCTATTAGATCTAAGATCAAAGTCTATAATTATCTTCTGGAGTTTCTTTTGATCAGCAAATGATGTTGAAATGAAATAACCTAAACCATTCTTTTTAAGATGTCTAGATAAACCTTTGAGAAATGGTTTTATTAGTTTAAATCCATCTCTACCACCATCTACAGCTATATCAAACCATCCACCTAATTTTTCCTCCGCATATGTGGGAAGATAAGGTGGATTGAAGATTATTATATCAAATTTTTCTCCTTTATTCAACACTTTGAACATGCTACCTTTTCTAACATCTATACTACCTTTTAATAGATGTATATTATTCTCTATATTCTTCTTTGTAGTCTCAATAGCATATGGATTTATATCAGAGCATACTACATTAGCACCTTTTTTTGCACAAACTAGAGCTATAATACCGCAACCAGTACCTATCTCAAAGACATCAGTCTTAGGTTTAACTTCTATAGCCTCTACTAGTAGAAAGGTATCCTCTGCTGGATCATAAACCTCTGGATGAATCATTATAGATAGATCTTGATAGTGGAACATATTTATCGACTAGGTAATGGTGGACGAACAGCAAGCCATAATATCACAATAAATATTATACCGAATATATTGAATATCAAAGCTGATAGTATAAGGAGTATAACCCATAAAATGCCTTCTCTGCCTCTCTGTTCCGCATCTTTATATATCCATATACATAAAAGTAGAGTTATAACCAAGGGAAGGATGATAAATATAAGACAAACTATCAACAACCCTAAACCCATAAACCAACCTATACCTGGTAGATGTTCAACGATGCGAGTAAAGTTTTCATCTGGAAATGGAGTTTCTTGAGCTAAGAATAATGGAAATATGAGATATAGAGAAGCTTCTCTAAGTTTTTGAGTTAAAGGCTTCATGACGAAAAATCGAAACAATGTTTTATATTATATCTCTTTTGGAATAATCCTTTTGATTCTAGAATGACTTAAGAATTACAAGCTTAGAATAGGATATCTAACCTTATACATCCCATCCTATCTTTTAGATTCTATAAATTTGTAAGTTCAAAGATTTTACATAGTTAGCACCTATGAAAGAGGGTGTATAAATACATTCAAGCTATTCCTCAGACCTTCAATTCCTAAGTTGAGGATATCTAAAATTGTTATATATTCAACCTGCAGTATTGCTCTAGAAAATGAATTATAATTTTTCTAGCAGCTTACATTTATCCTAATTTATAATGTTTCCTTACGTCTTTAGTAATCCTCCAGGTACATTTCATACCCTCTGGAAATATAACATGATCACCTTCACCAAAATGAAACTCTTCTCCATCCTCATTTATCACTGTAACTTCACCTTCTAAGATTAAACAAGTTTCTTTTATATCATACTCCCAGGGAAACTCAGAAACTTCTTTCTCCCAAATAGGCCAAGAAGATGCTTCTTTTTTCTCCTCTTCTGTTGGTTTATGTATAATTGGTTTCATGCCAGGTGTATATAGATTCAATCATCTTTAAATTTACTAAACTTACAAATAGGAGAGAAATCCATAAATTATAACTTCCATTCATAAATTAGAAATCCTTAAGTGTCATATTTTTATCATAATCTCCAGGTGAAATATATCCATGGATGGATTTATAAATTGGACAGATGTAGAGATGGTGATAAGATTACTAATAGCTGTCTCTCTTGGAACTATTATTGGTTTTGAAAGAGAGATTGAACATAAACCAGCTGGATTGAGAACACATATATTTGTTTCTATGGGCGCTTGTCTATTTACAATTTCATCATTCTATCTATTGAAGGATAGTAGTATCGCTACCTTTGACGCAACTAGGATAGCAGCAGGTATTGTAACAGGTATAAGTTTTATTGGAGCAGGAAGTATTATAGCTGCTAAAGGAAATGTTATGGGTATTACAACTGCAGCAAGTTTATGGGTTACAGCTGCTATAGGTTTAATGGTTGGATTTGGAAACTATCTATTACCAATAGTTGCAACTATAATAGCATTTATCGTACTAAGACTCGGTAGAATAAAGAAGAAGTTTAATTTAAACTAGTAGTGGAGGGAGATCATTCTATTGAAATCTCAGAATAGATTTTCTCTATTGCATCCATCACACTTTTTCTAACATTTTCTGGGGTAAACTCCTCTAGATGACCTGGAACAGTTGCCATTGGAATTTCTTTTTCTTTTAGATAATTTATAGCTGGAAGAGTTTTTTCTCTAAATTCTTTTAACCTCGAACGTATCTTCTCTTCTGTATCATCAGATCTCTGTATAACCTCTACACCGCAAACCTCACATCTTCCATCCTTCGGAGGTTTATATATGAGATGATAAACTCTGCCACATTTAGGACATATCCTCCTATTCACTGTTCTCTCAATTATACGTTCATCGCTGTTATCTACTAATAGAATGAAATCTACCTTTGAATTATGTTTCTCTAATAATTCTAAGAGAAATTTTGATTGATCTAATGTTCTAGGATAGCCATCTAAAACCTGTTTTCTATAATTTTTCTTTGCGAAAGCGGATTCAAATAAGGCATTAGTAATATAGTCAGGTACAAATAAACCTCTATCAACAAAATATTTAGCCTTCAAACCAAGGATAACATCTGGGTTATCTGTTCCAAGTTCATTTGATATCTCTTCATCAGATATAAACCTATTATTATCTTCATCCCAAAATACATCTAGGCTATCGGAGTAATTATATTCATTAAATTTTTTAAGATAAAATCTAAATATATCTCCTGTAGAAAGTTGTTCTAAATTAAACTCCTCTACTAACACATCTATCCTTGGTTGTTTACCTGCACCACTTTTACCGGTAACGATAATGTTTGTTATATCCTCAGGTTTCATACTGCAGCGTAAACATATGTTTCCTATATAAAATTGAGTGAAAAAACCAAAGGGGTTTTACCTAACGTTTAAACAATATCTTTATATATGGAAGGTATACAATGAAACATCAACTAGATAGAATAGGTGAATATAAGCTAGAATCTTTTACTAGGAACCGTCAGAATATAACGTTAATAGCATCAGAGGGCTGGAAGAAACATTCTGTTCATGCAATAATAGAAGTTGATGTTACAAAAGCGAGGGAGATTATTAAAAGATATAAGAGAGAAGGGCGAGATATATCTTTTACTGGATGGATTATAAAATGTGTTGCTCAAGCAATTAGTGAGCATAGTATATTAAATGCCTACAGAGAAGGCAAGAGGAAGATGATTATCTTTAAAGATGTAGATATCCCTATACCTATAGAGGTTAAAATCGGAGATGAAAGATTTCTAACAGCATATATAATTAGAAAGGCAAACGAGAAAACCATTGAAGAAATAACCAATGAGATTCGTAATGCTCAGAGTAAGGGAATAGATAAATCAAAGGTAGTAGCTATAAAAGATCTTACATTGTTTGAGAGAGTTGTCCTCAAATCTCCTTTGTTTATCAAAAAAATTGTATTAAAAATGACGAGAAACAAAGGGATATTTAAAAAGAAACATATGGGAACAGTTGCAGTAACCGCTGTTGGAATGAAAGGTAAACTACCAGGTTGGGCTATACCATTAGGTGGAACAACTACAACATTAATAGTAGTAGGTGGAATAACTAGGAAACCAGGGGTGGTAGATGATAGAATAGAAATTAGAGAATATCTACATCTAACAATTACAGTAGATCATGATATAGTAGATGGATCCCCTCTAACTAGATTTATAGATAGACTTGTGAATCTAACGGAAGATGCCTATGGTTTATAATGTTTTTAGTATAGTGAAACCTTCTCTAATAACTTTGATATAACATCATTTAAACTAGTACACTTCCATTTTGTCTGTAAGATACTAAGTTTTCTAAAATTTTCTTTTGAAACCTTTATAGTTGTATCTATAGTTATCAACTATCTCACCGAGATATAGCTTATCTAGAAATTCTTTTTATCTGTTTTCCTCTGTTAAATCATAGGATATAAAATGTGTCCCCCTAGATACGCTTTTATTTCTCCTATAAGATGATATCTTATTGGAGGGAGATCTTCTTTTAAACCCTTTTCTACTTTTTTTATTGATGTATCCCTCTGATTCATCATGTTTCATTATAAAAGGTACTCTATCGAATACCGGCATATCCTTTTGTTTTATATTTAAGGTTTTATCACCTTGTATACGTCTAAAGTTTTCATGATCCGGTTGAGTTAGAATTGTCACTGCATCTCCCTTTGCACCTGCCCTAGCTGTTCTCCCTATTCTATGGATATACTCTTTAGCGGTTTTTGGTACATCATAGTTGTATACATATGTAACATTTTGTATATCTAGCCCCCTCGCTGCTACATCTGTGGCTACTAAAACATCTATCTCCTGTCTCCTGAGTTTATCCAATGACTTCTGTCTTTTATTCTGAGTCATCCCTCCATGTATAGCTGATACATTTATACCTTGTAATCTGAGGTTCTCTGCCACTACATCAGTTCTCTTTCTAGTACTACAGAAGACAATTGCTAAACCTCTTGTAGAGTTTTTAAGTAAATGTAGTAATAGTGAAAATTTTTCATCTACCCTATGTAGATCGTAATATGTCTGTCTTAATTTATCTGTTTCCACAATGGGGTTTGTTTTGATAAAAACAGGTTTACTAAGATGTTTTTTAGCTATATAGGGTATATCTTGGTTCATTGTAGCGCTAAATAGAAGAGTTTGCCTATCAGATGATACCGTAGATATTATTTCTTCTATATCCTCTCTGAAACCCATTTCGAACATTTTATCGGTTTCATCAATAACTAGAAAACGTATGTCTTGTAGACTAATGGTTTTCCTATATAGGTGGTCTTTTAGTCTACCAGGTGTTGCAACTATGATATCAGAATCTCTAATGTTTCTTATCTGTGGAGCAATGGCTACGCCTCCATAGATACTACTAGTTTTGACTCCTATAACTTTACCAAGTTCCCTGAAAACAGTTGTTACCTGTATACATAGTTCCCTAGTAGGTGTTAATACTAATACCTGAACCTTATTTTTTACATTAATCCTTTCTAATATAGGGAGTACAAAAGCTATTGTTTTACCTGAACCTGTTTCTGCTTGAGCAACAACATCTATACCATCTAATATTGTTGGTATACACTCCTCTTGTATAGGAGTAAGCGTAGATATACCCTGTTTATCTAATTGTTTTAAAAGTGTTTGATTTATATTCAATTCTTTAAATTTCATTTATTTCACCTTTTTAATCTTAATTCTTGTAGATAGCATTTCTAAAATCAGAATAACTCCTAATTTATCTCAAAATAGGATATTCCATAGTTCGGTCAAAATATAGGTTTGAATCCATTGAAATATTTCTATCGTTGGTTTTCATTGATTCATCTCAATATCAAAGATAAAAAAGTTCTCTCAGAGAAACTATTTCATCCTTTATGCTATTATAACGTAGACGGACTATAAATAGTTTCCCTATCCCATTATACAAAGAGGAAAAATTTCATATGTAGAGGAAAACTATGCGCGAATAGTAGATCAAAGAGCGCTACATTTATACAAATATTTAAAAATAACACATTGTATTTAGAATGTGTAGGAGGTAATGCTATAATATGAAGAAAGGTACAACAATTGGATTCTCCCTATTTATAGGAGGATTAATACTACTAATCATATATGATTTATACCTTGGATTTGAAGAAATAATAAAATCCATGGATCTAATAATGGGAATATTAGGTGGGATAACAATATTAGGTTTAATCATACTAGTGGTTTCAATAGTTATCGAACAACAGAAAAATAAGAAAGAAACACTTGAAAAAATAAGGAAGGAGGATTTAGAACCATGATTCTTGTAAATACAGATTTTGTACCGGGTAGAAATATAAAAGAAGCGATAGGGCTAGTAAGAGGTAACACAGTTCAAGCCAAACACATAGGAAAGGATATCAAAGCAGGTATAAGAAACATTACAGGCGGGGAAATCAAAGAATATACAGATATGTTAGCAGAAGCTAGAGAGATAGCTTTAAATAGAATGGTTGAAAAAGCAGAGAAACTAGGAGCAGATGCAGTTATAAATGTTAGATTCATGACATCAGCTATAATGGGTGCTGCAGCAGAGATCCTAGCATATGGAACAGCAGTGAAATTGGAATAGAAACTATGGGTATAATTAACACCACTTTTTTATTAACCGGTGTTTTCCTAATACTATTTGGCTTTGTTGCACTATTGAATCCTAATCTAGCTAAATGGATAAATACCCCAGGAATCTATACTCCTACATTAAAATCCATCATATGTATAGTTGTGGGAATAATTATCCTAATTTTAGATTTGACTATCTCTTTTCCAATATAAAAATGGAGATCTCCTATCTATGTCGAAGATTGCTATAAATTTAAGCGAAGATATCTAGAGATAGTAGAAGAAAATCCTTTGGATTAATCTCTCTCACCTTGTAGAACAAGATTTATAGAAACCAAAAACTCTAGAGAAATGAATACTTGGAACCTGTCTAAGATGCGATAGTGGAAAACTAAAGTTTAAGGAAAAAATTTCAGAAGTGTTAAATGTGAATAAGAATATAAAATAGAAAGGAAGGTAGTTATAAAATGAAATTCTGTCCTAGATGTGGTTCATCAAATATTGAATGGATTCTACCTCAAATATGGTCAAAATGGGAATGTAAAGACTGTGGTTATATTGGATCTCTAATCATCGAAGATAGTACCTTAGCTGAGGAAATCAGGAAAAATTATCTTAAAAAGAGAGAAGAGAAAGATAAAGAAAAACAATAGATGGAAAAATCTAGAATATACATGAAGATAGTTTAAAGAAACTTTGGACCAGATTATTACCTATACAAAAATAGATGGGGAAATCTTAGAATAATAGTAATAAGGGGAAATAAAAAAATAATAGGTTTCATAGAGGAAACAAAAAGCAGAGAATAATTGAAGGAGTAAATAATTAGATACAGATTATTATAGGTATTAGATACAACTGCTCAAACCTATAGGTGGTATAGAATAAGATGATCAGTCTAGAAACAGTGGTAGATATATAGTAAGGTATAATGGATTCTATATTATAGTGAGAAGCCAGCTATATTGAAAGTTACGAGTAAGCCTAGAATCACAATGATACCGCCAATGAGGCGGCCTAGTTTCTCTTCATCTATCTTATTTGCAAATAATGAACCCAATATACCTCCTATTGCGGCACCTATTCCAGCGATCAATGCAATAGACCATATAACCTCGCCTTGTAACCCATGGCTTAGAGCACCTGATCCAGCTATAAAAAGCATCATAAGCAGAGAGGTGCCAATGGAGGTATGAAGATCATATTCCATAATAAAAATAAGGAAAAAAGTTACTATACCACTACTTCCCATACCGGAAAAACCACTTGCAAAACCAACGATTAAACCGAAGATTGTACTAGAAAAAACCTTACGTTTTTTAAACCAGTTAAAACTAATTTTACTATTAACATATTCAACATTCCTCTTAACCCCTCCTCTTAGTAGAGTAACTCCAAGTGTTATCAGAACAACTGCAATTGCTATTTTCAACCCTATCTCAGGGGTACCTGTTGTAAATATTCCACCGATAGCTGCACCGATTATGCCAGTTATAACAACTAATATAACTGATTTAAATTTGACATTACCTTTCAATAGGAAGATAACACCTGCAGTTCCACCAATTATACCATCGATCAATAAACTTGTACCAATTGCCTGATATACAGATGCAGCTAGATAGATTGTTAGAAATGGAACTATAAAAGATTCAGCAGTACCAGATGCTATACCAACAGAGAGACCACTGCTGCATCCAACGAGTAAAATTAGAAACTGAGATAATGATTCATCTACCACAGGAGGGGTTGAAAGTATTTCTCCCTTTTATTTATTCCCATTTATTTTAGAAAATAAGGAGTTTTAAAATATAAAAATACTTTATAATTAGTAATAATAAAATATAAGTATAACAAAGATTCTCTGTTGAACTGCAAATAGACGTTATTCCTTTATCTACATAAAAAATATATTTCAATGATATTAAAATCTAGCGTGAAAGAATCAGCCCAAAAGAAGTTATATATAAAACTATATTTTATCCGTGATAAGTATGGTATTAGGTGATCTTGAAGAATCTTTGAGAGGCACTATCCGTAAAATAGCTAATGCTGTTACAGTTGATGGTAAACTTATAAAGGAGATAGTTAGGGATATACAGCGTGCTCTTCTTCAAGCGGATGTAAATGTTAGACTAGTCTTGGAACTATCTAAGAAGATAGAGAAAAGAGCTTTAGAAGAGAAACCACCATCTGGAATGAGTAATAGAGAACATGTCATCCGTATTGTACACGATGAACTAGTTAATCTACTTGGGGAAACAAAGGATTTGCCTATTAAAAAACAGGTTATAATGATGGTTGGACTCTATGGTCAAGGTAAAACAACTACTTGCGGAAAACTTGCAACATATTTTAAGAAAAAAGGGTTAAGACCTGCGTTGATAGCAGGTGATGTACATCGTCCAGCGGCATATGATCAATTAAAGCAGATCGCTGAACAAGTAGATGCAGCTTTTTATGGAGATAAAAACGAGAAAGATGCTGTTAAAGTAGTTAAAGATGGTATAAATAAACTTAAAAAAACAAGTGATGTAATAATTGTTGATACATCTGGTAGACATAAACTTGAAGATAATCTTATTGAAGAAATGAAGAATATATTTCATGCTACTAAACCAGATGAAAAACTACTTGTTATAGATGCTGCAGTTGGACAACAAGCTGGTTCACAAGCTAAAGCATTCAATGATGCAGTAGATATAACTGGTATTATTCTCACGAAACTAGATGGCACAGCAAAAGGTGGAGGAGCGTTAAGTGCAGCAGCGGAGGTGGGAGCACCAATTATATTCATTGGAACAGGTGAACACCCCTCTGACTTTGAGAAGTTTGATCCAACTAGATTCATCTCTAGACTACTAGGGATGGGAGATATTAAAACATTGTTAGAGAAAGCAGAGGAAAGTATGAAGGGTAAAGATGCAGAGAAAACAGCTAAACGTTTGTTATCAGGTAAATTTACTCTCAAAGATATGTATGAACAGATGGATATGCTCTCTGGTATGGGGCCGTTAAGTAAAATTGCAGATATGCTACCAATTGGTTTCTCTGGTAAACTTAAAAAAGTTGATATGAATACCACGCAGGATAAGTTACGCAAATTTAGAGTTATAATGGATTCTATGACGGAGGAAGAGATGGAGAACCCAAATATTATAAAATCTTCAAGAGTGAAAAGGATAGCTAGAGGAGCAGGTGTTGAAAATAGAGATGTAAAGGAGTTACTTAGATATTATAATATGACAAAAAAGATGATGAAAGGTTTATCTGGTAATAGGAAGATGAGAAAAAGTCTAATGAAACAACTACAGTTTGATACGTGATAATTATGGTCTTCAAAAACAGAGAGCAACTAATTGGAAATGGTGTAACATCTGAGTTAAAGGAGAAAAGGAAAATTACCTTAGAGATACTTGAAGCTGCTTTGAAAGCAGTGGATCCATATATAGCAGTAAAAG
>Ga0180300_10000220_pt1 | contig 23791 bp, 36 predicted proteins | sample GuaBasSediGuay15_FD_121798 | JGI IMG/M metagenome (GOLD analysis project Ga0180300, IMG submission 121798) | Subseafloor sediment microbial communities from Guaymas Basin, Gulf of California, Mexico - Guay15, Core 4569-2, 21-24 cm | ecosystem: Environmental > Aquatic > Marine > Hydrothermal...
ACTCCCATTCCAAGTCCAACTCCCTCACCAACACCGACACCAACTCCAACACCTCCTCCAACTCCTCCTCCAACCGGTACGGCAAAATACGTTGGAAGCTACTTCGAAGCAGAAAGAGGAGTTGTGCTAACCCCTGAACAACTTCCTGAGGGTTCAATACTCCCACAAAAATGAAGAAGAGCAATCTGCCCCTGATACTGAGCATAATCAGCTTCATCCTGGTTTTTGACCTATTTTACACCCTCACGCCCTACCCTATAAAGATAACAGCCGACGATGTTACAATCTTCTCTCCAAGCTGCTATGCTGCTTCTGGCGATGAGCCTCACAAGCTTGTTGCAAAGCTCTCCTACTGGAATGGGTACGAGGTTATAGAATACTGGTACTACTGGCCCTACGATGGAAACCAGCCGGTTGATGATTGGGAGCCTGTTATACTGCTTATAAAGAATAACACGGTTGAGGCCGTGGCCGTAAGAATCCACTACAACTGGAGAGTGAGTTACTCATTCCCGCTAGAGGGTGTTAAGCCGATTGTAAGCTTCAGCCAGCTTTACCACACCCCTCTTCTCACGAAGCTGGAAGGATATGAGAGGGTTTTAATCTATCCAACTTCTGGTCCAATACCAGAAGATGTAAACTACTGGTGGGTTTTTGGTCTCTCCCTTCCCGTCTACTCGGCTATTACAAATGCCCTGTTTTATGGTTTAATCTCAGCCGCTGTGGTTTTCCTAATCTCCAGAAAAATCGCCTGAGGTGGTTTCTATGCTGGATTTGACCAAAAAAATTTCAACCAAGGGGTTATTCGCGACTAGGGTCATAAGGAGATGTATCCGCATTATATACAAGGTTGAGTTTACAACCTTAGATTACCTGACAAAGGAGTTGGAGAAAACTGGCATACTTATAAAACCAAAGCAACTAGGCCAGGTTCTTTCGGTGGCCGTAAGAGAGGGATTCATAAACAAGTACCAAATCTCAAACTACCGGATTGATGATCACTGTGGCAACAAAATATTCTACTGCAAGAGGGGAATGACAAAAGACGACCTGAAACAAAAACTTGGAATTAAAAACTTAGAGAGAAAATGCAAACTGTGTGGGCGTTCAATCAGCAAAGGATTTACCATCTGCGACGCATGCTGGAAAAAGGCAGAAAAAATTGCAAATGGATTTATGCCCTTCCCGGATCCTGAGCTTGTTGAAGAGTGGAGAAGATTTTTTGAAAAGGATAAAAAGGCCAAAAAAATAAATAATATTAGGGAGATGGAAAAATATGTACTTCCCGTCCAATGAGACGGCTCAGCTGATCAACATCCTCAGTTTAGGCTCTTATAACGATTTAAACAGCCTAATATCCACCACAGAAACCAACACAGCTGCTACCGTTTTTGCCTGGGTTTTAACCGTACTAAAATGGGGCATGGCGGCCTTTGCAATCTTCTCAATCCTCAGATATGTTCTCGACAAACTTGGCTTCACTCCGGTTATGGCCGTAATACTAACCGCCATTGCAATGGTTGGAATCTTTGCCTTCTACAACACCCCCTGGAACGATGCATCAATAGTTCAATCTAAAGTTAGCGGCTTCATGCATGCAATGAACAACACGGCGGTAAACTACACTCCCTCTCTCATCCAGCCAATTATTGCAGCGATGACGGGTCCAATTTCTGCGGTGAATTCCTCCATTGGATACCTAAACAGCTCCCTCCCTTCAAACCTGACGGTTCCAACAATCCAGGGGAGGAGTATCGCCTCAACAACCGTGAACACATCCTGGATTGCCTGGGCAATCTTCATCGCAATTGTTGCACTGGCCATTTACATAATCTCAAGGTTCAACAGGCTAATTGCGGGAATTGTGGCTGTTGTACTCTTCATGGTTGCCTTAAGCATCCCGGATGATTTAATCGCCTCCGTGATTACCATTATCGTATGTGCCGGGCTTGCCTATGTGCTGTTCAGGCATGTGAAGATTCTCTCTGCCTATCCTATTGCGATTGCAATTCTAACGCTGGCATACATGATCCAGCCTCCTCAGGCTGTTCTCATTTTGATGCTGATTGCTGTTTTCATAATCTCCCTCCTACCGTTCTTCTACGGTGTTGGAGCTTTACTCTACGGAGTGGGGGAGATTGTGGAGTCTAGAGAGAGGTTTGGGATGAAAAAGAAGCCGAAGAAAGTCATAGAGGAGTATGCCGGAGAGTGGGACCCTGTGATGATCGCATTAGTGCTTACGCTATTCTTCACCGGGGTGATTGTCCTCTTTGGAGCGAGCCTCTCAGGGTTTGGGATATTTTTGACGAACACCGTTGCACTACTAAGGAGATGAGGTGGTAAACATGCTCGAGTATTTGGTAATCTTTGGGGCCGTTTTGGTTACTGCAGATGTTCTAAGCGAGGCACTCGACGATTTAAAACGGGGAAAAAGAAACATATTCTTGGTAAAGTCTTTCTTTGTGGCAATGATGGTTGGCCTAATTGGGGCAATCATAAGGGGGTTGTTTTGATGGATTTGAGCGATCTTATCTCAGAACTTGAGAAGATAAATAAAGAGGTTGAGAAGCTGAACAAAAACATTAGAATGGCGGTGAAGGTGTATATCGCCTTCTGGCTCATTGCCTGGTTTGCGTTTGTGCTTTTCTGGGTTTGGAGATATACCACAGGTCAGTAGGTCAGTGATCTACTCAGGCCATAGACGATACAATAGATATAGCATAGAAGAAATTGATTATAGTGTGTGCAACCAACCCTGGAAGGATCGACTTGTGTCTCAAATCAACCATTGAAGCGGCGAACCCGAATGCAAACACAATCATCAGAGGGATAAGTTCCTTATGGTAAACAGCACCGTGAAAAACGGCAAAAACAAACCCGCTGACAAACGCACCCTGGACGCAACCAATATCCTCGGCAACGCTCGATGTTATAAATCCCCTGAAGAATAATTCTTCTATATTTGGCACTAGAAAGGCTGTAAGAACCAGCGAAGCGACCGGCATCCCCTCAATCTGCAAAACCTGGAAAACCTGCATCCCCTGCCCTACGAAACCAAGCAGGACGAAAGGAGTGGCGAGAGCTACCCCCTCCAAAATCTGGTCATCGTAATTGCCAAATCCCCAGAGCATACATCCGGTGACGTCCGTTATATAGGGGTCAACATACTCCACCAAATAAACCGTAAAGCTTATAGCAGCAAATAAAACGTAGATTATTCCAACAGTTGACCACTCCGGAACGTTGACGGCAATCCACAGCATGCCGAAGGTTGTGACCATATACCACCAGAAGAAGGCTTTTCTGAACGGTTGTCTTGCCGATAGGGTTCCTTCGGGCATCTCTGCAAACCAGAAATAATCGTAAGCAGGTGGCGTCTTGTCCACCATGTACTGTTCTCTTCTCCTCATGGCCGCCTTTATCTGCATCGCTGTCACTATAAACGCAAAGACTACAACTCCAACCAAGATGAACTCTTCAAAACATATCAAGGCGTCATCTCCTCCAGTTTTGTTATGAATTGATTGATGACCAATGAAATTAAAGTGTAAATCAACAACCACTGAAGAAGGAGAATTACAACATCAACATTAAAGTAATAATAATAGACAATCAGAAGGATGAAACCAAGGGCAAAGCAAGTCTTCTCGGCAATTTCAAACCTTCCCGTCAGGATTATCCTTATTATTGGAACCACGAAGAAGGAAGTTAGGAGGATACCCATAACAGTGTCGAGGATGAAGGAGATGAATTCCTCTCGGTCCATCAGCACAATCAGCAGCAGGTAGCATATTGTTCCTATTACTATCCCTCTCCAAGGATCTTTCCTGTAAGTCATATCACTTGAACAGTCTAATTGCACCAATCAGTAAAGCCACAGCTCCAATTGCAGCAATGCTGTATCCGATGACGCTCGTTATGGTTATGCTTGCTGTTGGTGCACACATATAGCTTGCACGGTAATAGTCATAAGCAAGCACGAATCCTTCCTCGTCGTAGGCTGTTATGTGGTAAAACACCCCACGCTCACCGCAAACGTCTTCTGCTGCCCAGTCTGGCGCTGTTTGACTGTGCTCAAAGAATCCCTGGGCATCAGCATACTCCCATGCATTCCACTCGGGGTGTTCCGGGTTCTGGATTACGAATTCGAAGTAAATCGCCGGCCCCCAGTCAACAGGATTTCCGTTTTCGGGTATATAACCCCAGCAACGCACATCATCGTAGGAATACACAGGAGCATAGTCTTTAGCGTCGTAGGTCGTGGTCTGCCCGTTGTGGGTGACTTCCGTCTTCAGTGAGACGAACCAGAAGTCGGCCAGCCTAACTTCTGTGCCTGTAGAAAGTCTCGTTGTCACGTCTGAAGTCTCATACACATCACTAACCTTAACGAAAACACCCCTCGTGTTCTTTAAATCAGCCGGCTTCTCTCCAAACTTGTCAGCTGTAACATGTCCACTGCAGGTGAATGGAATCTCGACAGTGTTCATTCCCTTAACTAGTTGTACGGTTTGTCTAGCAAGAACCTTATCCGGCCAGTTTACCAGGTCTTGAACTACCTCAACCGTTACAGTTGTTGGCTCGTCTGAGTAGATGTAAAGCTCCACGGTGTATGGAACGTTCATCACGACTGTAGTTGTCTCATAAACCCCCTTCTGCTTCCATTTTACAGCATGCAACACTGGAGAAGCTGATGCTGTCTGTGCAAGAAGAACCAATGCCAGGACAATTCCTACGATCCAGATCCTTTTTTCGCTTAACATGTATTAAGCACCTCCTTTACATTTACTTCATCACGATTTTATAATTATTACCAACGCTATTGCGGAAACTATTATAACAATTACGGCGAACAGCTGCTCATTCGTCAATCCCTGCTCAGGCGGTGGGATGATTGGAGGTATTGTCGGTGCTGGGGTTGGTGTTGGGCTTGGTTGAGGAGTGGGGGTCGGTAGCTGGCCAGGCGGAGTGTATAACTCTATTCTAAAGTTCTTACTGCTCCACTGGCTGTTTGTGAAGCTTATCTCACCATTTGGTGGTGCGGCAACATAGCTGAAACCACCCCACTTCTGTCCGTCCCAGTATCTCCCATCGCTTCTCTTTATTGTATAGGTCTTCCCAGGTTGCAACCCGCCTATCGTGAAGGTGACCGTCTCGCCGGAGGGTGCGGATGCTGTGAATCTGATTTCTGAGCTTGTGAGCTTGGATAAGGTAACATTAACCGAGTTTGTTGAAGGTATCACTGAGAAGTTGAACCCGCCGAAGTCAACGTGGTCGTCGTAGATGTCTATGTAGCTGAATGTGAAGGTCGTTGAGAAGAAGAACGTGGTGTTAACGGCTAATGGCGAAATGCTGGTGTTCTGGTTTACCGTTATGTCAGCGGATGCGGTGGCTAAGGCTAAAATAAAGAGAAGTAAGGTCGCTGTAATCAGAGTTATCCTTGCCTTCATCGGTCACCTCCTCTACTTCGCTACCCATGCCGTGCCATTATAGATATAGAGGGTATTCGTTGCCGCATCGAAGTAGGCATCTCCAGTCTGTGGTGAGCTTGGTGCTGAGGTCGGGAAGTCGAATTGAGAAGTGTAGTGGTAGCCAGCATTATTTTTGAAGAAGTTGCCACCGCTATCATAAATCGTTACACCGCTTTCTATGTCATTGCCATAAATTCTATTGCCAGAGGTATCTAAAGAAAGCCCCTTATCCTCTATCTTACTATTATATAAATCTAAAGTTCCTCCATTTACATGAATTGCATAGTTATTGAATAATCCATGGAAATAACTATTCACCACAGACACATAGCCACCGTTAATCCTCAATCCATAGTTCGATGGCGATGATAAAGAGGGGCTTACCTCAATATTGCTTATAAATACAGTACCAGAGTCCACTTTTATAGCGAAAAATCCAGTAGAATTTATAAACTTAGAATTAGATATCACTGCACCACCGTTTATTGTAAGTAAAGTGTCCCCTGATGTGCCATCGAATATACAATTAGTGACTATTTGAAAAGAGTTACTTAAAAAACTAAACTTAGTTGAATTTTTTACAATGATACCATCAAAGATAATATTCACTGATTTTGTACTAGTACCAAAACCAGCAGAGTTGGATAAGAATATATTTCTGAAAATAACATCATGTGCATAGCCTTCAGTAATGTGCCCATGTGCAGTAATCGCATAGAGTGGCGAAGTACCTCCTGCTAAGACATTCGAAATGTATCCATCTTCAACAATTACCTTGTTCGCTCCATTCTCAACCTCAACCCCTCTGTCGCAATTGTTGATATAAAAGTCTCTGACAGTAATGTTTCTTGAATTGTGTGTGATATGTATTGCAGAAGACCATCCATCAGTCACATTTAAAATATTGAGTATTCTTACACTCTCTACTATGACGTTTTCTTTATTATTTATTTCTACGATCCCTGATGGGCCAGGATCGCCACCATCAAATGTCAAGTCACCTATATAATTATTATTCCCCGCCAGCAATTGATTACCAGATGTGAAACTCAACACAGTACAAAAACTATCTTCTCCAACAAATGCAATATTATCGTTTAGGTTGAGATTACTACCTAAGTTGTTGTATACACCACATTTAAGAAGAACGGTTCCATTACTTATAGTATCAATCGTAGTTTGTATAACACTAGCAGAATCAGTTCCCTTCGCCAGAACAGTCCCGTTATACCACCTCGCCACCGTATAGCTCCCTTCCTTGCTGACTATCACCGTAGCAGCAGAGGTGGGAGCATCCCCCGCTGAGAAGTTCCACGTCACCTGCGGAGAGGTAAGCTTGGTGACATTGATCTCTTGTGTTTCTAAGTCAAACAGTAAGTCACCATTGTATGTGATTTGTTTATCGATGTGCACAACCGAGCTTGCTGCTATCGCTATCCCCGCTAAAACCACCAATCCTACCAAAACCCATAATTTTCCTATTCTCATCCCCATTCTTATTCACCTCTGCCACTTCGCTTAATAGTGCTTATGCGATTCATTCTTCACACCTCGGAAGCCTATTTAGCATTTCTTGTATCCTTAATATTTTTTGTAATATATCATACCTTTCTTCTTCAAGATACTCTACGTCTCCATATAGATCCCACAACTCATCCTCTAGGCGTTCCAAATCTTTCTTAGGTATACACACACAGGGCTCTTTTTCGGCCTTGGTTTCAGATTTTCCTTTCCACCACTTCATGACGCCCACCTCACAATTCCATAAATCAAACCGGTTCCAATCCCTAATAAAGCTATCGCATAACCTGTTACGCTTGTTATGGTGATTGTGGCCTCTATATCACAAGTATAAGTGGCGGTGAATTCCTTGTAAACATTTCCATTATCAGCCGACGCTGTATAGTACAATCCCTGTCCCCCGCACATGCTGTAAACCGCCCAGTTTGGTGCAGTCGTGTTCGCTACAGAATCTCCCAACGAGTTGGTATAGATTACTTTGTCATCATAGTCCTCATAATTGTCAATAACAAAGTCCCAGTATACAGGCTCATTGACTGCCGGACTACCATCTCTATAAAGCTTAACCCAGCACTCAACCTGATCGCCAGGTTTTACATCCGGATATCCCCCATAATATACCTGCACTCCGTTTATCTTCATCGCAGCATACATCGTATAGGCCAGGAGCTTTACTTCTAAACCTTTGTCAAATCTCTCTTGAATCGCAAGCGATGGAGAGCTACCAGTCCTGACATACACTCCCCTGTTGTTTGCAAGAACCGGTGGGAGAAGGTTTGGATCCGGGCGGGGAATTGTTATGTCTCCCTTTACCATGAATGTAACGTTAACTCTGTTCTCTCCAGGAATCAAAACAACATCTTTCTTTCCCAAAACCTGATCCGGCCAGTTTTTGGTGTCGAGCATTACCTCAACACTCGTCTTCTCCTGCCTGTCAGAATAGATTACAGTCCTTGCTTCGCACAAAACATTAATCGGAATCTCATCAGCCCTTCTATCGTTGCAGTAAAACTCAACAGATTTTATAACAGAAGTTGCAGAAACCGGAAAAATGAGTGCATAACCAACAAAACCAAGAATAAAAAAGATGAATAAAGCTTTAAAGCTCACAAGGGGCATCCTTCCAGCCCCTTCTGCGTTATCCTGTAGCGGTACATGTCCTGGGCTCGGTTCTCCGTAGGGGCAACTACCCTTTCCTCTTCCACACACCCCCTCGCAATGAGGTTCTTTTCCTTCTCCTTCAGGTGGTAATACACCGTGTACCATTGTCTTCCCAGCTCCCTCTGGATTTGCCTCATCGAGCGTGGCTTTCCGTCGCTGAGGAGTTCCAAGATGTCGCCTTCCACACTGCCCCAAATCCTAACCATCTTCAGAAAACTCCAGATTTGGCCTCTTTCTCCAACCCCTTCTCTATGAACTCTTTAACATCCTCTGAGAGCTTGTACTCCTTCTTCACTCCATCATATCCAAGCTGATCCATACAGTAATCCATGAATCCGTAGACGTCCTTCCTTGTATCTATCAGGCCAGCATCCTCGGCCTTATCCAGCAAAGATGCACAGACGCGAAATGCAACCATCCTCTTCACATAGCCCTCAGGGATGCCCGATGTTTTCACCCTCTTGGCATCCCTAACGCTCGAGAAGGATCTCGGGCCTCCGCTGGCATTCTCAATAAGAATGGTCTGGCACTTGTACTCCTGGTCATCCGAGAGGGTACCAATGACCCCCTCGCTCCATAGAATCAGCTCATCATCAATTTTATAACCATGGCACAGCCTAAAGGCTTTATTTGCGTCTGTTACTAATCCCATGAAAATTTAAAAAAATTTACTCCCTCTTTTTGGCAGTGCCCATCTCAATTGACTTCCTTCTCATGCAAGAAACAAACGCCATTCCCTTCTTGCCCTTGCAAGCCCTTGCAACCTTTGCGTTCTGTCCGACATAGCTTTGGAGATGTGGCGGCACCTCACCCTCCGGGAAAGACTCGGGTTTTATAACAACCTTCCCAGGAGATGTCGAAATCCCATATACAGAATACCCCTCGTGGTCTAGAGCCAGCAACTGGTCCATATCTATATTCAACTTCACTTCTTCCACCTCCTACAGTTTTAATGAATCTATCACGACACAAATATAAAAATATTGCTGGAAGAATTTCCACATTTGGGAATTATACCACTTATGGATATTTTCCCATAATTTTAAATACTTGTAGGAAAAATAGCATTTATGCGGTTAAGGAGGGCTTGGATTGTTCTTATTGTGCTGGGGCTTTTCGCCCTCATGATTACACCGGCAATGGCCCAGGTGAGCATTTCTCCCGTTCTGGTGGACAAGTCAATAAGCGATGATTATTACGTTAGTATTAGGATTACAAACGAGAACCCTGCAAGCCTCGACGTTACAGTAGAAAAGTCCAGCTCAATATCTTCGTGGGTTGATGTTAGTCCCGAGAGCATTACAATTCCCGCAAACTCTTCTGCAAACGTTACACTGCATCTGAAGCCAAACACCTACAGCGGGAGGCTTTACTACTTCTGGACCTACACCCACAATAATGTAACTCACCAGGGTGTAATCGAGCAACCCGTGTCGGTTACCGTTGTTTACAAGGATGTTGAGGTTTACCCAAAGACCATAAGGGAGGATGTAATCAAGGGCGAGCTCAAGACTGTATACGTCATCCTCACGAATAAGAATGCCGTTGATGTTGATGTGAGCGTCGACTGGAAGGGAGATGTTATCAAGGATGTGAGCGACTACACCTTCACAATAGAGGCAGACTCAAGCAAAACGCTTGAGGTGAAGCTAAACGGTGTCGATGGGAGGGGAACAATAACCTACGAGTTTGAATACCCGGATGAGGAGAGAAAATATGAGCAGGATGTGTATGTCTACACTTACGAGTCTGCACATGTTAAAGACTTAGAGGAGCAAATAGATCAACTGAAGAAGGAGAACCAGGATTTGAAGAGTCAAATTGACCAGCTTAAGAAGGAAAATCAGGATTTGAAGTTTATGGGTGAGCTTCCCTCAGAGATTAAAATCGAAAACGATAAGGCCTATGCGAACAAGGAGTTCAGGGTCAAAGTCAGCGGGAAAAAGGGCAACTCTTGGATTGCCCTTGATAAGGTTCCCGTTGGTTTCGAGGATTATGTTAAGTTCACCGACTCCAGTGGGGTCGTTTACTTCACGCCCAAAACAGCCGGGCAGCACTCCATCAAGGTATACGACAGGTTCGGCAACATAAAAAGGGAGAAGATAATTGAGGTGCAAAAATCAAACATAACGCTCAACCTTCCAGACTTTAGCGTTGGGAAAAAGGCCATAATAACTCTTCCAGAGCCCGGAACCGTAACCATATATAGAGACGGGCACAAGATTGTCACCCTGGAGGGGAGGGATAAGTACAACTTCACGGTTGACATGCCGGGAGATTATGATGTTGTTTACTCCTCCCCATCCTATGTGGGAAAGGGGAGCTTCATGGCCAAGGGGAAGGTTAGAATTAGCGCCACAATAAACGGCGTGCAGGTTAAATCCGGGGCAAAGGTACCACCAGGTTCAACGATTCAAATCGGTTTTGTCTACGCCAGTGGTAAGCCGGCAAAGGGTGTTGTTGCAGAGATAAGTATGCCTGCAACGGCCTATGGGATAGATGAGAAGTGGGCAGTTCTGTTTGCCCTATTCAGCAGCAACCAGAGGTTTTCCCCTCCCTACAACATAGTAACTACCAAAGAAGTTGACGGATCCATGACTCTGGTAATTCCGGAGAAGGCGAGCGGTGTTTTGAGGATCAAGCTCCAGAGTGATGATTATATAACGAGTGATGAGTTTACCCTGTTTATCGAACCAAAGGGGATTGATTGGTTCTACTACATTGGATTGAGTGCTTTGAGCGGGTTTATAATCTTCATGGCCATGCTTTACAAAGACTACAGGGGGATAAAGACCAAGCTGAAGAAAATAAGGAGGAGGAAGAAGGGCTATGGCCCGCCAACCTAACAGCCAACCTAATAGGCAAAAAAAAGAGCCCGGGTTGTGGACCGGAGTGGTAGACTCCCGGGGAAGAATATACGTCAGAAAGGTTGGCCTTTGCGATGGAGAGAGGGTCGTCTTCATAGAACACATGGGAAATGTGTTTATAAGCAGGGACTACAACATAATCGGCAAGGGAACCGTAAACGATGGGAGGCTGTTCCTCAGCAAAAAGGTGAGGGAGAAGCTCAATCTCAACCCTGGAGATACGTTTGCGATAATCAAAGAGAAGGAGATAAACTCCACTCACTCTGCCAATTTGAGGCTTGCCAAGGTTGTTGGTATTCGTGAAGAGTGAAGATAAAAGGGTGATGCGATGAGGCTCTTTGCCAAGGGGATTGATGATGATGAGAAGGAGATGATCGATCTGGCCAAGAAGTGGTGTAAGGCATTAACAAAGCTCCCCGAGGCTGGACTTGGCATTCTCATAAGGGCCAATGGCCAGTTCGGTGGTATAATCTACAAGTCTGAGAGAAAGGTTGTGGATGGCGTATATAGGCAATCAATACACCTAGTAAGGCCGGATGGAAGTTTAGCATCCGAATATTTAGATTACATGCCGGATCCAAACGGAGAGCCTGAGGATTGTCAACCCTTTCACCTAGATGCTCCCTTCATTTTGACTTCTAGAAACAGCCCCGGAATTGATGATGACCCGAGCAACTTCACCTGGCTGATCCTGGGCCACAGGGCCTCCCACCTAATGAGACTCAGGGATGATCTAATAAGGTCGCAGAACGAGATTCAGGATTTGAACCACAAACTCGAGATGGCAAGGCTAACCGTTGAAAGGCAGAAGAGTGAAATTAATGCTCTATCTGAGAAGGTTAGGATCCTGGAGGAGGATGTTGATCGCCTCTCTAGGGAGAACAACATCTTAAAGGAGTCAATTGCCCAGCTCGAGATGATTGCAAAGGAGCAAATGTTCCGCGGGTATTCTGCCGAAAAAGGATTGGAGCTTGCTCTCAAGAGGGCCGAGCAGGTTGGAGCGAGTCAGGTTATGGGTGTGAGGGAGAAGCTCAACGAAGTGCTGGAGATGCACAAGGAAATTGGAGAGAAGACCCTTGCAATGAGTGGCGGACTGGAAATCTCCCGCAGCCTGGAGGAGGTTTTAAGAAGAGTTGAGGACCTCGGCAACAGACTCAACGTTTTACAGAGCAGGATTGAAAAGCAGGTTGGGCCTATAAAAGCCAAGGAAGAGGAGAGTGAGTGAAAATGCCGGCCGTTCCAACTCCTTCCGAGCCTAGGGTTGAGCTCGAGAACTTTCTTGACCATAGGAGGAGTTTGGCCGAGCTTATTGAGGCAATAAACCTTGGCGACTGGATGCTTGCCTTAACAAAGGCCAAGGAGTGGAGATCTAAAATCGAGAGCCTTCTCCTTACTCAATTCTCCGAGCCCAACAAAGTAGCCAGGGAGTTTGAGAGCCTCTACATTAAGATTATAAGGAGAATGCCACACGATATCAAGTGCAGGGAAATTAGAGAGTCCATCGCATTAATTTTGGACAAGGTTAGCGAGTATGGGCTTTCAATGGGGAAACCCAAACAATCGTATAAGGTTCCAAAAACCCTCGAGAATCTTGTCAGGGTGATTGACCTACACCTTGGTAGAATTTTCAGCCTTGGGCCGATGAGCAAGGAGTATGCCAATCAGATTGATAACATCAAAACCTACCTGACGGCTTTGGAGGAGCAGATTAAAATCATCCAAGATGAGGATCCAAAATTAATGGGCCTCGCCGAGCTCTGCTTGAGTGAAATTGCCAACGCTCGCAATCAGCTCAATGCATTTCTTCTGTCAAAACAAAGCAACAAGGATATAGGCGAGAGTTTCAAGAAGCTAATGGATCAGGTCGGAAAGCTATCTAGAGCTTTGGAGAGTGATGAGAGGCGCAGGGTGATATATGAGGTCTTCGAGGAGCAGTACGATGTCGATCTCCCAGCCCAACCAAAACCGGTTGAGCTCGAAGAGGGTGAGGTTGTTCTACCACCAAAGGAACCCATTGAGGGGTTCGACTGGGTTGATGCAGAGTGGGAACAGATTCTAACCCATCCTAAAGTTATTTTAATAATTGGGCACCGAGGTGAAGGAAAAAGCAGTGCTGGGTGGAGTATACTGGAGTATTATGCTAGAAAATATGGACTGAGGGCTTATCTAGTGAATATGAAGAGGAGACCAATCCCGGACCATAAACGAGCTCTTTTACCAGACTGGATAACAATAATTAATGATCCCGATGATGCTCCTCCAAGGAGTGTGATATTTTTAGATGAGGTTTACATGCGCTACCACGCTCGAACCACGGCAAGAAGCGACGCCCCAGAGATGGATAAGGTCCTCGAACTTAGTAGGCAAAACGAGCAGACTTTCATCTACGTTGCTCAAGAGTCTAGGAAGATTGATCCCAATATATTTAGTAGTATTGATATCCTTTTAATTAAGAGACCAACAGAGTGGAGGGCCAAAAGTGAGAGGGAGGAGGTTAGAGAGATTGTATCAAAAGCCCTCGAGGAGTTTAAGAAGGTTGATAACCCGAAGAAGTATGTATTTGTACAATCTCACGATCCCTACATCCAAAAGCTCAAAAGGATAGGGCTTGCATCCTTCTGGAGCGAGGAGCTAAGTAGATTTTACGAGGGGTGGTAGCTTGCTCGTGGTTGTAAACCCACACGAATTCGAGTTTCACTATAAAACCTTCTGTCCCTACTGCAAACGAACCGAGAGGTATCTGCTTAACCCGCTTGAGCTTAAGGGGATAATCCGCCTGGTGAGGGTAAACATAGATTTGATGCCCAACATTGGCCTAATAAATGAAAACATCAGGTTCTCTCGCTATACCGGCCTCGGAGATAAATCGGCCCCAATATTGATTGACAGAAAATGTGGGCTGTACTTCATTCCAATGCAATCAAAAGGCGAGAAAGAGGATGTGAAGAAGGCAATCCAGGAGCTGGCCGACAGCCTCCTGTTTCACCTCTTTAAGAGCGTTAGGGTCAGAGATGGGAGTGGTGTCAGGTTTCTAAGGCCAGAGGATGTTAAGGATCCTCTGATAATGGAGGCCTGGGGAATGAGCTATGATCTCTGAGAGGTGGTAAAATGGCCGAGTACTACATAGTCCCGAGGCCCGGATACAGGGAGGAGGACATCTTCAACCTAGGCTTCAACCACAAGACGGTGAAGATTGTCAAGATCGTGGATGGGATGGAAGTCGAGAGCCACGTTTACGACGAGATCAACGCTAAAAGGTGGAGGGCCCGCCCTCACCCGGTCTTCTTCAAGAGAAAGGGATGGGTTGAGATGGAGAGCAGGATCGTAACCTTCCCAGACATTTTCTTCGAGGGGTTCATCTCAGTCGGGTGGTGTCCCTTCAAGCAGATAATTTACATGTTCTGCGACGAAGCCAGGGCTACTCACAAGGAGGAGATCATAAGCTACATCGTCAGGAGCAAGAAGTATTTGAGGAACAACAAGCACAACAGGTGGTGGCTCGGGGAGCTAATTGAGTACATGGTGAGGCAGGGCTGGCTAAACAGGCGCGACAGTTTGATTTTGCCCGGCGACAGGAGGATTCCTATTGGCCCTGACAGAATCATGCTGAAAGAAGGCTACAACCCAATCCACTATCACATGATGCGTCGCATACAGTACAGCGGGAGAGCAACCAGGGGTGAAATTGGCGACTACATGATTAGGGACCTGGGATTCATCGAGTATGATGTCGTGTTGGACATGAACAGTGAAGAAGTGCTTGATGCTCACCTAAACTACCTGGAAGAGGAAGGTTATATAAAGGAAGTTGCAAAAGATACATACGAGGTTATTAGACCTCTTGAGAGGTACATCTAAGATAAAGGGGACGTAGCTTAGCGGCCAGAGCGGGGGCCTCCAAAGCCTCTGGCGTCGGTTCAAACCCGACCGTCCCCATGGAGGTGGAGTATGGAGGAAGATGGTGAGGTTGTTGAGAGAACCATAACCATAAAAAACGTAAGCCAGGAAATTTGTGAGAGGGAGCTTAACGGCTTCTTCGAAGGGGAAGGCGTCTGCAGGGTTAAAATTAGGGAGGATAAGCGAAAGCCCGGGCAAATTGAGATTATAAAAATGAGGCCCGAGGCCGCGGATTTTAGATAGAGAAGGATAGAGGAGGTGAATTATGGTAGATCTTAAGTTGAGGAAGGATGGGAAGACTGGAAGGAGGCTCAAAGGCCTAATCGGGAGGGCTATAGATAGAAGAAGCTGCGAGGAGGCGGGCGGACAGTTCATCCAGCGCGGTGATGTGAAGATGTGCATAATAGAAGAGCAGGACGTCAAAGATGGTAAGATTGTCAGAAGGCCCGACATTGAGATAATCGACCTGGATCCAGCTGATGTGGAGTACTGAGTGGTCAACAGGCAATAACAGGAGGAGATATCGTCTAAACCTTGGTAAGATAAGAGATTGTGTAGTCTACCCCTTCTTCGAGTGTAATTTAAGATGTCGCGGGTGCTTCGTCAGCAAACCAGCCGGAGACATTGGGTTCTTGAGAAGCCACCCCGAGGCATTCAAGCTACACGTTGAGCCATCCCATCTTAGGCGATTAAACGACTGGAACCTCAAAATCGTAACAATTTTAGGCGGGGAGCCTTTTCTCAGCGAGGCTTTGCCGGACATGCTCCGTATAATTAAAAGGGAGGAGATAACCGAAGCACTGGAGATAATCAGGCTCAGCAATACAAAAACCTCAGTTTACACAAACTCAACCCTAATCTACGACAAGTCGAGAGAGGAGCTCAAGCCTGTTTTGGAGCTTATCGATTACCTGACGATCAGCATCGAGGGAGATGAGTTCTGGACCAGGAAGATAAGGGGTAAGGTATGGGACAAATGCATGAAGGCCCTAGAGAAGGCAAGGGATATAACAAACGTTGTATTGAGGTCGAGTTACTGGAACGAAGCCTACTGCAAGTGCGGAAACCAACTAGACTACATCAACGGTGGATTTTACTGCAAAAAGTGCAGAAGGTTTTACGACGACTGGAACGAGATAAAGTTCCAGCTTGGCGATTTGCTAAGGGTAATTGACTGGGCAAACGAGCTCGACATCCCAGTAGAGGTGGCCCCAAGGCTTGGCAAACCTCCCCTTCCTACGGAGATGGCCGCTTGGTTTTATGCCGCCCTCTCTACGAAAAAGCTGGCTGACAATCTCCTCCCCAGCTACAAGAACTTCCTGGGGTTGAAGATCACCTGTCCCGCTGGATGGAACAGACTCGTCCTCTACCCGGATGGGAGTCTTGGAGCCTGTCAGTGGAGCTATGAGAAAATTGCCCACATTGAATGGGACGATGATTTAATTACGAGGGCAGCAAACGCCTGGGTTGAGAAAAAACGTCTCCGGCCAGAGTGTTATGGGTGCAAGTATGCTGATGTTTGCTATTCGAGCTGCAGGGCCGCAATGGACTACTTAACCTGCCCTTTGAGAAAAAGCAAAACCCTAGAGAGCGAATCCTACAACGTTAGAATTGGAGATGAGATTTTCCACACAACAAAAGCCATAGCTGTGAGAAACTTAAAGCTCGCGGCCAAGGTTAAACCGGGTGTCTGTTAATTAATAAAAATTGCTAATAAAATTTTATTGGCAAAATGGGCGGACTTTAGCGGGTTTTTAGCTAGAAATGGCTTGGAAATGAGAGATTTAAATATTCCCTAGGGAATATACAAAAAAGGCAGGAGGTGGGAGTATAGTAAGAAAGGGGACACGAAATGTCGTATTTAGGGGATTAAATTATTATGCAGAACCAATATATAAAATACCTGATGAATTACCCCTTGGTGTCGTCCTCATTGCATTAATTGCTAAACACAGAGAGGTTTCCTACAAAGAATTAGTAAGGGAGTTTGAGATGTTCGTACCGCATGAGAAAGTGTATAATATGATGGGATATTATATCAATAGAAGAATAAGAAATTTTATTAAAAAGAGGAGAGTTGGAAGGGAGGTCTATCTCTCCGTGAATGAGGATGGGATTAGAAAACTGAAGTACTGGGACGAGAAGCTTGGTCTTCCACCGGTACTAAGGGAGCCGATTGAAATGTTACTTGAGTAGGTGATTTTATGCCAAAAAAAGATGAATATAAGAAAATAATCCTAGAAGAGTTGAAGAAGGGACCAGTTCTACAATCCGAGCTATCTAGAAAATACAAAAATGTCATGGGTAATCTGTTTTACCTTGTCATTTCAGAGCTTACAAAAGAGGGATTAATTATAAAAGAGGAATATGAAAATAGAGAGGGTGATTTCATCAGAAAGGGTAAACTGCTAAAGCTAGCCTCATTACCAGAACCACATGCGTCTGATATCGTTGAGGGTGAACCAAAAAGTGAGGATAAACCAGAAAGGGGAGATGATTTGATCTTTATACTGAAGCAGGCTTCATCTCTAGTTGGTTTAAAGCCCGAGGAGATCTTATACGAGGCCTTAAGAGACTGGCTAATCAGAAATGGGATTTCCTTCGGCAAGCTCAAAAGCATCTACGGAGTTCCCGTTGTTGAGTGGGGAGATATCACTCCAGCGGGAGAAGCTGATGACCCCTTGGATCCAAACCTAAGGGTTAAAATCTACAGGGTTCCTGGGTTCAGGGAGGAGTTTGAAGAGAACCTTGCCGTTTTCTACCCTGGTGATGATGGTTACAATGATTTGGCAGAAGCTTGCAGGATTGCGAAGGAGAGAATGGACACCAGGAACCTTAAGGCGGTTGTTGTTCACAAGGGTGGAAGTTACCGGATCTTGTGTGAGAGGTATGATTTGCTCAAGGATATGAGTGTTGCCAAAGGAAAGCTATACATTCCAGAGGCGGTGATTGACCGTGGCAAGGACTAAGGTTAAGAACGACACAACCGTGTTGGACTACATCAACCACCTGCAGAACTCAGGCAGAGAGAGTGCTGCAAACACATACGGCTGGATCCTGAAGGGATTTGCCCGGAGGAGAGGGAAAGAGATTGACGAGTTAACATGGGCTGATTTTAAACCAAACGCCGTTAAGGAGCACCTAGCTAAGCTCAAAAACAACCAAACGAGGCTGATGTTCCTCTCCGCAGCTAGGGGATTTATGAAGTATTTGAGGGATGATGCGATAGCCGATGAGGAGTACATAATTTACTCGAGGATGTGCGACGCCTTGCAGGCAATTAGAATAAAGTCCTCTCCCATGACTATCTATAGAAAAGCCCTCACCATGGATGAGCTTGCTGCCGTTCTCGAGAGCATCTCAGATGAGTTTTTGTACAATGCTGTCGTTGTCCACTTCTATTTGGGAAACAGGCCAGTTGAGCTCTCTCACCCATTCTCAAAGGAGAAAATTGACCTGGAAGAGTTGAGGACCAAGCCCCCAGAACCCAAAAGGATCGTTGATTTTGATAACGGCCTGATAAGCATCATCACAGCAAAGACCAAGGCGCAGAGAATCATCCCAATCCACGATAAAGTACATGACAACTTCAAATACTTCTTCGACCATCATCACATAATTTTGAGGTGGAGCAGACCCAGAGAGTGGCTCACCAAGCATTTAAAGAAGTTGAGCATCTACGTCACCTCAAAAACCGCCCGTTATACCTTTGAAACGCTAATGACAGCCCGCGGACTGGATGATCGTTTTATAAAATACTGGCTTGGTCATACAAGCGATATAGCCAACGTTTACCGGGATTTTACCATTCTAATAAGGGACATTTCCACCGAGATTAACCAGAAACACTTCATCCTGGAGCTGATTTAACCCAAGCTAAAAACGTTACTTGATTTTGTAACAAATCCGACAGATTCCGATGGATTTATAATAGAGAATTTTATCTTTTCTACTATATTTAATGGCCCAGGTTCAACATGGGACAAACATAGGACAAACATGGGACAAACGCAGCCAAATCCGGCTTGAAATCTAGCCAAGCTAAACTGTTACTATATTTTATAACGATCTAGTAGATTTTGCTAGATTTATAATTTGCCTTTATGCCATTTTGTCCCAGGTGGTCTATGTATCCTTCTAATTATATCTCTTTGAGGTAACCTAGACCGCCTAGGGTTGTAAATTCGAACTTTTAACTGATATTATTATTTAAATGAATTTATTAGTTTGAACTCTATAGATCAAAGGTTGTGGTCTAGGTGGTCTAGAAGGTCTAGGTTTTTTTAAAATCTTATAGGGACAAAAAATTCAAAATAAAATTCTAAATTAATTGAATATCACACAGACCACCTAGACCACGCAAAAATTAACACGATCAAATGGAAAATTTTATATACGGGTATAGATAGGTGGGTATTATGCCATCTGTTAAGTTGAGCGTCTCGATTAGAGACGATCAAAAAGAGTGGCTTGAGCGACATCCTGAGATCAACATCAGCCGGTTGCTGCAGAAAGCTATTGATGAGCTTAAGGAAAAATATGACGACTGAGGTGGGTGTATGCAGGTATTTAGAGCCCACCGTAGTGTGAAAGACTACGTTTCTAGACTGTACAGCCAAGATATCGACAATCTACATGAGTTTTTAGCCACGGTTACGACAGAAAACCCCGGTAATGATGTTGTCGAGATTGAGGCCAAGTATAGCATCTTGGAAGATCCAACGATCCCATCTGAAGTTTTAGAGTACGTGGAGATTGGATTGGCTTTCGACTATAGTCACAGCTTCATACCTTCTGATTTGTGGGATTTCGTCGATGATAGCGAGGGAAAGCCGAAGATTATATTTGACACCTTAGAAGAATTAATCCGGTGGTACTTTTGTGTCATTTGCTTCAATGATATATTTTATATTTATCAAAATGGGATGTTTATTGAGGACAAGGGTGAAATAGCGTCGTTTTTAAAAAGAGCTCTTGAGAAAAAGGGAATAACTAGGAAGAGAATGGTGAGGTCAATTGAAAGGGAAATTTTGTGGAGGCTGAAGACCAAATCAATGTTTAGAGAGTTTCCCTTTAACAAACTGCAAACAGAATTCATCCCGTGTAAGAATGGAGTTTTATGGAGGAAAGAAAGGATTTTGCTTCCACATTCTCCCGCTTTTGGTTATACATACCGTCTTAATGTTAATTATAATCCTGATGCAGATTGTCCAAAGATTAGAAAGTTTCTCAGTGAGGTTACAGAAGACAGTTCCATCCTATATGAAATTGCCGCATCTTGTTTGCTACAAAATCCAAGGTACCATCACGCATACATGCTCGTCGGGGATGGGAGTAATGGAAAGTCCACGTATTTAGACATGCTCACCACATTTCTCGGAAGGGAGAATGTGTCAAACATAAGCCTTCAGGAGTTGTGTAACGATAAGTTTAAAGCTGCAGAACTTCTTGGAAAGCTTGCTAACATTTATGCAGATTTACCAAAGAAGCCAATTAGAAACATAGGGAAATTCAAGATGATTACGGGAGGAGATAGATTCGTAGTCGAGAAAAAGTTTAAAGACCCGTTTTTCATGACAAATACTGCCAGGTTAATATTCTCTGCAAATGAGCTCCCAGAGGTTAATGATGCAACCTACGCGTTCTGGCGCAGGTGGATTGTTGTAAAGTTTCCAAACAGGTTTAGACCAAATCCTAGACTTCTGGAGGAGATTACAGACGAGGAGGAGCTGTCGGGTTTTCTTAATGAGGTTCTCATTTATCTAGCTAAGATTGAGGAAGTTGGAGTAAAGGCAACCGATATGATTGAAAAGGCGATGGAGGAGTGGATGTCTAGAGTGAATGAGGTTTATGCCTTCGCCAAGGAAATGCTCATCCAGGATCCAAACTCTTTTGAGTCCAAGGATAAAATATATGCCGCTTATAAGAAGTTCTGTGAGGAGAATGAGTACATTCCTAAGGCGAAAAACACGTTTGCACGAGAATTGCAAAGGTTTGTGTCTGTTGAAACTGAGCGAATAAGATTTGAGGGTAAGAGAATTTACGTTTGGAAGGGGATAAGATTAAAGGAGGTAAGTCCAGAAGAGGTAGATTATGATTTGTCAGATTTTGATAAACATGAGGATCGGGAGATGGTATAATGCAGATGGAGTTTGAGAAGGTTAGACTTGCCTGGATCCGGCTTGTTGGCATTGCCAGCATGCTTGAAGAGGCAATGGTTGCCTATTTGGAGAATGAGATAAACTGCCAGGAATGTGCGAAGCAGAAGGAGTGCTGGGAAAACGGCTACAAGTATGCCATAATAATCAACAACGAATGCACTGAGAAAACATTCGGGTGAATCGTATGCCCGCGGAAGTTGTAATCTGTAATAGGAAGCTGGTAATAAGGGCCGGGGAGTTTACCCACGTGGAGGAACTCTCCGAGGAGGAGGAAGACAGGCTAATTGACTTAATAAAGCAACTTGAGCAAGCTTATGGTAAAGAGAAAGTACCGGAGGTTATACTTGAGGCAATTAGATTGCACATCGCACAAAAAGGATAAGATAAGATGAGGCAGATAGATAACAGGGTCTATTTGGAAGATGCGTTGCTAACCTGGAAGGTTTTAGACGTTGTCTACAGGTGCCATGAGTTAAAAATTGAAAGGGTGCTCAGGCACGTCAGGGTTGCAGGGTTTGAGGTTGATGCTGTTGCAGAGGCCCACACTCTGGACAAAGAAATAAGGCGCCTTGTTGGATTTGAGCTAAAAGACTCGGACTTCTACAAGGCATTCAACCAGGCAGTAGAGAGGAGGGAGTACTTCGACTATTTCTACGTTGTCATTGATTTAACAACAAGAACAATAGTTGAATATCTCTTGGATTTGGGGAGGGAGAAGCTGAACGGGATTGGATTCATCTCCGCCTTAGATGAGGTTGTTGTTCTACCTTCTAAGTTTAGGAAGAGGATTGATGCAGCTCTAACCCCGAAGAGAAATTTTGACAAAAATCAGGTCGATCTTTTGGAATTCATTAGAAAAAAAGGTTGGAGAGATTTAAAGGAGGTGGAGAATGGAAGCTGAGGATTTTTGTGAATATTTTGCAGAGCATGGGGATCATAACTGGACCGAGCCCGTGGAGATTGAGCCATCGGTGTGGTACAGGAAGTGTAAAACCTGCGGGTTTCCGGAATATGCATCCCTGCAGGAGGAATACTGGGAGGATGAGTATATAGAGATTAAGGGTAAGAAGTACAAGGCATTGAAGGCATGGGGAGAGATAAGCACCTGTGCCCACTGCGGGAAGGTTATAATGGACGTACCCCTTATTCTGTGGGATGCAAACGATCCGAGGAAGGCCATAACCTTCCACATGGAGTGTGCTGAGGAGATTGGCATCCTCGAGATGATAAAGCAATCTGTCAAAGAGAGGAAAGACCACATAGGTGGGGATGATGAGGTGTAAAACCTGCGGGGCCGAGCTGAAAAAGGTCGGCTTCGCTACTGATTTTTATCAGAGGTATGAGTGCCCAAACGGGTGTGAGGATATATTCAGGTTCAGGGATAAAGCCATGAACACACTAAGGGAGCTCCTTGCCATCCCGCTGATAGTAATCCTTGGCATACTTGTTTTCCTAATAGCTGGGTTTTTGAAGGTTTTTGGTTTTCTAAAGAGGGATTAGGGTGCAGGTTGCAATTACCAAAGACTTAGAGGGAAAGAAGAAGTTCGACTTTGAAAGGTTTGATAAACTTAAGAGAATGGACTATGAAGAGAAGGTCACATACTCTAAAAAGCTAATAGAGAAGGCATACGAGGTCTATGGAGATAAGCTGTCGGTGAGCTGCAGCTTTGGCAAAGATAGTATGGTTGTTCTTCACATGGCCCTTGAAGTCAATCCTGACATTGTTGTTCTGTGGGCCAACACGGGAGTAGAATATCCAGAGACGGTAAAATTTGCAAGAAAAATTGCCAAAGAGTGGGATTTAAACCTTGTGGAGTGCAAACCGATTAAAACCTACTGGGAATGCGTTCGCGAATATGGTTTTCCCCTCCCCAGGAAGATAAAACTCAGAGATGGATACAAAGCACCCGGGACGCCTAGGTGTTGCTATTACATGAAGGAAAAACCCCTGATGAACAAAATCCACGAGCTTGGACTCAAGGCAACAATGACGGGACTAACTTGGGACGAGAGCTACAACAGAAAATGGCTAATAGTGAGGAGGGGGGATTGGTTCTTTGTTAAGAAGCGAAGGTACTGGATGGTCCACCCTGTGGCATACTGGAATTCCTTCGAAATTTGGATGTACATCGAGGATAATTCAATACCGGTGAATCCAATGTATGATAAAATTGAGCGCATAGGGTGCAAAACCTGCACGGCATTTCTCGGGTGGGAGAAGCAGATGGCTAGGGTAAATCCTAACCTATATAGATTCATAATGAGGAAGATGAGAGAGATGGGAGATCCTAGAGGTATGCACCTTCTTGATGATTTCTTCGAAATATAGCGAAAGTTTAAAATATGATTGATTATTATTTAGAGACATGGTATACCACTTAAAGTACCACTATATACTGAGAGATATTTTTGCAACAGATGAATCCCTGGCTGGTTATTTAATAGAAGAATCATTAAAAGAATTGAATTTAAAGATTAATAAAGCGAACATCAAATCATTAATACGAACATGCAAAAATACAACCTCAAAGGAAGGATTTGAGATATGCATCAATCAGTTTAGGGAGGATCTATCAGAGGAATTTTGGGGGGGTAGAGCTCCTGAAAGTTTTGAGAAGTTTTTAAAATCTATAGATGAGGCAGCAGAGGGAATTTTATTGTCTTCGTATGAGAAACATACACTTTAAGATAGTTTGCTCATCGCAAACTATTTAGG